>JGI26081J50195_1000108_pt1 | contig 33120 bp, 64 predicted proteins | sample SaaInl74LU_5_DNA_FD_50195 | JGI IMG/M metagenome (IMG submission 50195) | reverse complement strand
CATAGATATCATACATCCCATCGAACTTACCATACTCAAACTGATGAGCGAATTGGTTAATCTTCTCAAAGTTATGTTGGGGAATAGAACCACCATTGGAAGTAGTTACATACACATCCAAAGAGTTTCCCATTGAGAAGTGGTCTGCCTTCACTCTACATAGGTATTGAGGGAAGTTTTTCTTAACGAATTGTTTCACCAACTGTCCAGCTTCCGTTGGACCGCCGTAGATGGTTGGTTTACCTTTGTAGTTACGGAGAGCGTTTTCTCTAACTTGGTAGGTTTCTCCGTTTAGTTGAATCTTAATATTTGCCATTTTGTTTTAGGGTTTTAAGGTTTTAATTATCTCTCTCTCAATCTTACAGTGTAAACATACGAAATAAAATTGAATCATGCAAGCCTTTCACAAACTTTTTTCAAATTATTTTCGTGCTTTCATATCTCTTAGTTTATATATTCATTGGTTGGAAGCTCAACACCACTTTGTTTCTTTATCTGATAGAATACATTGAAGAATGCTTTGTAAACTTTTCCAGCATGTTCTAAGTAATCAGAGTTAGGATTCTTCCACATCAACTCACCACCACTCATTCGGTGTTTGTTAACAACCTCAATTGTGTACCCTTTAAGGATGAGGTTAACTATCTTCTTCTGAGGAGGAGTAAACTTAACTCCCTCAATTGCTTTCTGAAACTTTTCTACTCTATTCATATCTTATCTCTCTCAATCTTACAGTGTAAACATACGAATAATAATCCAATTGCACAAGCTTTTTTTCATTTATTTTTCATTTTGATAGGTTAATTTTTCCCTTTTTTTAATCATTCCAAACCCCAACAGGTGCCGCATGCTTTATTTTTCCCTATATGCGCATGAAATCGTATTCGGACCTCCGCCGGTTATTCTCTCCTTCCCTATCATTATTATTTTTTTTATATATATCCCCCCACTAAGATACAAAATAAATTCCATATAGCCAAATTTTCTAGCTAAAACTTATTAACACCAGCTATGTTGATAACTTTTTATACCCCAATCGGTTGTTAATAACTTTTTTATCAGACACATTGTCAGGCCTTATGGCTTGTATATGTGGATTTTATTTCGTATCTTTGTTCATACAGCCCTATTTTCTAGCTCCTTCAGGGATTGTCTCTAAGCGCTTGTGTGTGTTGGGGGTTAAAGGTGTAGGGTGGCTCGGAGAATGTATCAGAATCGCTATGGAAAAAGTTAAGAGGCCAACACATCCCCCCTTAAGCCTCTCTTAGGGGTTGATAGGGTGGTTTTCTTAGCCATTCCATTATTAGTGTGGTATGGGGTGGGGAAAAGTGGGAGAAAGTGGTAGGTAGTGGGATAGGGTAGGGAATTAAGGTGGAATAGTGGTAAAATAAAAAAGCCCCTATAACGGGGCTTGTGAGTGAGGTTAATTATATATAGATATCAAAATTAGAATATAGGTATGTATCTATCTATATGAAGTGGGGAAGTGTAAGGTTACTCTTCTATCTCCTCTCCTATTATCCTTTTTATTTCTTCTATCTTCTTTTGTATTCCTTCTATGGGGAATGAATTCGTTTCTATCTCTTCTTCTATATCTAAGATTTGGAAATAGATTTGGATTAGCGTTGATTGGTAGTGATTCTTATTCATATGGGTTAGAGGGATTATGGGGTTTACCTTTATATATACTACCTTATATGGATTTTACTTCTTCTTTATCTGAATTACCTATACTATTAATAGTCTTAGTCTTAGCTATATTATTTTTATTAAGGGTTTCCAAGCTCCAGTTGGTTTTGGGATTCGGTTGTTGAATGAAAAAACCCACCTTTTCGGGGTGGGTTCATCTTAGGTTAAGCCGCTTGAATCGTTGTGCAATATTCTAACAATCCTTTCCAATCTCCACCTAAGCTTCTCAGTTTGATTGCAGTGCAAAGGGTTCGAAGGGATACATCCTTATTGATTAACTTATTCTTCATAATCTCATCCAATGCATCTTTCTTAGCCAACATTCCAATTTCCGGCATAAAATCCTTTTGTTGGATTAGTTCCTTCATCCTATCGTATTTCTCATTAGTGTTCATACTCACATCCACACATAGGGAACGAGAACGAAGTGGTTGAGGTATCTTTTCAATAGATAGGTTGGATATGAATATTACCTGCCCTTTGAATTCAAATACAGGGGGTAATCCTTTATCCTTTGCTGTCATTGTATTTCTCCAACTGATAATTCTCCTATCATATGAGTCCAATGCTCCTTTGAGAATATTCACTCCCGTTGGGTCTTTCAGAATGTTATCACAATCATCGAATACCAAAACTGCTCCGTTGTTGGTATACATGGTTTTGTAGAGTGCCTTTGCGGTTGAGTATCCTTTAATGAATCTGAATGTTCCTTTGAATTCTCCTTCAAATACTTCACCATGTCCGAAATCATCGAATAGGGAAAGGTCTCTCAACCTCATTCTTTGTAGGGTGTCTTGAACTGTCCAAGTTTTTCCAACTCCACCTACACCGGTTATGATAGCGGATGGGATACTTCCCTTCCCCACCAATGCGGTTAATTGTCTTAGGTAATTAAATCGTTTGTTAATGTCAACTCTCTGCTTTTGCATAATATATAGATTTAGGGGTTACTCAATCATTACATACAAAAGTCAGAAATTATTTTGGATTTTCCAAGAACTTTAACATTTATTTTTACCTAATCTACACAATTGTTTATGGTTTTGACTGTAATATTGTTGTAGGTAGTTCCATCATACTCAACCTTCACCAATTTGTTATCAGTCCAATAGATTCGGTTGTATAATCCATCCACATCACTTACCAATCCCCAACCTTCCTTTACCATTTTGGGTTCGGTTTTGATTACTTTATTTGGGTCTGCTTTCATTTCTCGTTGGTGTTAGAGTTTTTGTTGAGGTGTTGCTCATACATATTTACTGTATCTGCCTGCCCCGTAGCATACCAATCAATCATTTGCTCCTGCTCCATTTCAAGGGCTTTTTGCCATTCTTCGTCAAGTATAGATTCATCATAAGCTGGTTGGTTTTCGTATAAGTCTCTCAACCACTCTACTGCTGTCTGTTTCATTTCTCGTTTCATTTCTCGTTGGTGTTAAATTTCCATTAGTAATTCATCAAAACATTCCAAACAAATGAACATCATATTACATTCATTCTTCACATCTGAATCAAATGGGTTCATAGTCCATACACCATCTTTTTTCTCACAACATTCGCAAGTGTTGATGAGGTGTCCGAATTGTTCTTTAGTTGTAGTTTTCATTTTAAGTTTAGTTTAAGATTTACTGTCTCTATTAAACTCTTATCTCTTATTACTCTACTAATATACGAAGGGAATTTGAATATACCAAATCGGTTTTAATCAAAGTATCACCAATTTTAATCACCTAATATAGTAATCGTAAAATCATACTGCTCTACCTCACCACTATCGGATACCAATAGAACACCAAAGTAAACTCCATCGGATACACCTCCACCATTCCAATCGTTTTGGTAATCCTCACTTCTGAATACTATACCACCCCATCTATTAAAGATAGTCAATTCTCTATAATCCCAGCTCATTAGATTTTGAATCGTAAGGATATCGTTTATCCCATCACCATTTGGTGTAATGATATTTGGAATGATAAGGAAAGGTGGTTGTGGTTGAGAGCATCTTACATAGTTACTTTCTGAAGTATATGTTCCATCGGTTGTAACTACTTTCACATCATAGTTGCCCACCTCCAAAGTATCGGATTTTAAGCAGTATGTTGTATCGGTAATTGGAACATCGTTCCATTTAATCCATTGGTTTTGATAATTTAGGTAAACATCGTATTGTGGTGTTGGCCACCCATTGTATGGATTCCAAACTAAATAAAGGGAATCACATCCACCTCCACCTCTTAACCAAATAGAATGAATTGAATCAGAAGGTCCGAATGTAAATCCGCTGAATCTAAAATCAATCTTATATGAGTAACTTTCCAAATCAACATTACTTGCTGTCAAATCATCATAATACAATTTCTTCCAATTGGTAAGTAATTGGCGGAATTGATACTGAACACCATCCCATCTATAAATGCCATATCCCTCAAAGTAAGTAGTATCAAATGAATTGGTATCGATACTCCATTCCAACATCGTATGATTATCATTCACCACACTCACATTTTCAAACTCCCAAATTGGTTCAAAGCAATCATCCACAATGATTACCAAAGTATCAAACTCATTCATTGGGAATCCACACTTATTGGTTAGGGTATTCCCATCGTTACCCGTCTTTGAGTAAAGGAAATATCTACCATTTACCAAAAGTGGTTTGAATAGGTGAACTGTGATTGCTTGGGTTTCTCCATTGATATCACAATTTGCGGATAACTCACTAATTGGAATAGGTTGTCCATTTGGATTGGTTAAACGGAAATCAGTTCCATCCTCTGAAATTGATTCACAATCTAACTTAACCAAAAAGTTCAGTTCAATCACCGAATCCCCACAACTATAATCCACCGCAGGTAACCCCGTTATCGTATCTATGTATTGACCCGGAAAGTTATAATCCAACACCACACCTTGAGCTGCAGTCGGTGAACAATTGGCTGATATGGAAATCATCATATCTCTTGATGCCGAACCGACCGGATACCAAACTAAATAAAGTGAATCGTATCGATATTCGGTAATCTTAATGCTCATCACATCAATTTCTTGCTGAGTTGGTAAGAATGAAATAGTTCCAGTCTTTGTATTCAGATTGAAATAGGTTGAAGTTACTGGCTGAGTTGCTGACCATCCAGCATCAAATGGAATATTGGTTTGGTTAGGGTATGCGTTTTCTCTACAACTTATCATTTCATAGTGAACACTATCCCCATCATACTCAACACTCTTTTGTGCCCAATTGAATGGATTACCCACACAAAATGCTCTAACAGGTTCGGAAATAAAAATCGGTGAAGAATTCTCACCCAAAGTATTATCTAAATTTGCATCAAAGAAAAACCCATCTGCACCAAATCCATTTGAGGTATTGATGTTGGTAATTCCGGGAGGTCTACAACAATTGGAATACCAAAACTTAAATGTAGAACAAGCACCAGGTAGAGTTACATATCCTTTGTAGGTATAAATCTCCAAAGTTTTAGTTCCAGAACTTCCTTGAGTTACACAATCAAATAGAGTTGGTGCAACTAAACCCGAGCCCGCTTGTAAGGTCATCGGAACATTGATATTGGAATAACAATTGGATGAAACTGTTACAGTTTCGGTTGTAGGCATTCCAATTCCGGTTACATCCCTATAAACTCTTAAAATTACTTTGTATTGTCTGGCTACACCGGTCGAATCACCAATGTATCTATATTGAATATCACCCCCAGATAGGTGGGATGCGGAAACCGCATAACTTAATAGTCCCAAAAATAGAACAAAAATCCTCTTCATCATCTCTCTTCACTTTTTAATTTGTTCTTATATAAATATCCTAAAATGGAAGGTCATCATCCAAATTGGTAGTTTGCTTCCATCGGATATAATCATCTCTCAATTCCAACAATAGAATTCGTTCATTGGAATTGTATTCTCTTATGTATCCAACTGATTTCAAAAGTTCGGCTGCTCTCTTTCTTAAATCCCAAGGTACAGTCTGAAATACTTCATCACCTCCACTTACTAATTCGAGTAGCCAATTAAATTGTTTTTGTGTTAGATTCATTTTTATAATGATTTTCGTGGTATTCCTTACTCATCAGATGTCCGCCTAACATTTGGTTAACAGTTACAGCTTCATTCCAAGTTTCATAATTATACACATTTTCTCCTCTCACAATAACCCAGCCTTTTTGATTTGTTAGTTCGGGTCTATTCATCCATTCCCACTCTTTAATGCTCATCTTTGTTTTTCTTTAACATTTCATATATTGAAAATCCCATAATAATTGGCCAGAAAAAAACAGTAGCTAATCTTTCCCAATTATTAAATCTTAGTTCTTCGGTTTTTACCAAATAATAGTGAACCATATCATAAAATAATGATATTACCAATCCGATTATCAAATATAGAATCATTTAGTATCTTTTTGTGTTATTTGCAATGTCCAACAACATTTCTAGCTCACGAATCTTCTTTTTCGAGCTCAAAATTTCCTCTTTTTGAACCGCAATATGTTCACGCATGAGCTGTATTTGGTTTTCCAACCTTCCAATCTCTTCCTTTAACTTCTTAACTTTACCAAACATATTATTGATTAATATCTATCATACAATCCTCAATTTCATTTGGAAAATCATCCCTATACCAAACTCTACCTTTGGTTCCACCAAAGTTTCGAGTTGAAATATATGGTTTAAGTTCATTAATATCAATGATATCAAACCACTTTCTCATATATCCCCTTTCATCCAATGGTTGAAATCTCATATCAGCTATGGAATTAGATACATTTGATAGTATATTAATTATATAATCCAATTCGTTTTTAATATCATCAAAATATATCTTTTTAGCAGAGTAATTGAATTCATGTGCTAAAATACTAAATGCCTTTTGTGTTGTAATTTCCAATCCTTTATAGATTGCAGAAGTAACCTCACCAACATCTTGCTTTGGCTTATTTCTCATTGAACTCATATAATTCAGTTTCTCTCTGATATCTTTATTATTCAATAAGTTATCTTTCGCCATAACATAACCCAATCCTAATTGGGATTCTGGTATAGTTTCATCCCACAATTTTAACTCCAAATTATGTAAAGTTGATTCAAACATCAGAGTTATATTATCCGTAGTTCCTCCCAATATTTTATCACCACAATGGAATGGATACATTCCCCATTTTCGGAAAAACATTGAACCACTTACAATCTTATTTGGATTAGATTTCATCTTATCAAAAATCTTGTCCAAATTAGACCAATACTCATCACATCTCATTTTAATTACCCAATTGGTTTCCACATATTGTAAACCATGCAATGTGGTGATAATTTGGTAATCCAAATTTGCTTGTGGTCTAAATCTGATAAATGGGTAGTGGTTTATCACCACTTTCCATTTTTTTGGAATATCGAATGAACTTAAATCCTCATCTTCCCATATAGATAATACAACCTTAGATTCCGAATGATTCTTTATCCAAAGATTGAGAGTCTCTTCGTTAATCTTACCCTGTAACAATATTGTGTAGGGATGTTTGTTCATAAATTTATTAAAGTAGGTGAGGTTTAGCTTCATTTTGTCCAGCATTAGTTACCACTACATATTTTGGTTTATAAGTTTGTAGATTCTCAGCTCCACCATAACTTAGTGCTGATTTTACTCCATCTAATAATCCGTTTACAATAAATTTCACTCCACCTTTGTAGGGAATCACTGTTGATTCACCTTCCACATTTCGAGCTGCCTGTCCATGTGTTACTTTGGTTTCCAACGATGCTGAACCTCGGTATCGTTTGTACAATCCTTTTGGTGTTTCTAAGATTTGACCAGGAGATTCATCCGTTCCAGCGATTAGTGAACCAATCATAATTGTAGATGCTCCCAATGCTAGAGCTTTAGCCATATCTCCACTGGTTCGGATACCACCATCAGCCATCACAGGTGTTTTGGCTTCTGAAACTACATCTTCCAATGAAGTTACATTCGGAACACCGAATCCCGTCTTAATACGAGTAGTACAAAGTGAACCACCACCAATACCAACTCTTAAACCATCTGCTCCAGCGTTTTCCAAATCAATCGCTGCTTCCGCTGTTGCGATATTTCCAGCAATGATGTCCACATCCACAAATTCGGGTTGTTCTTTACACCACTTAACCATATCGATTACATTTTTGTGGTGTCCATGTGCTACATCAATTAGTAGAACATTTGCCCCAGCTTTTACCAATTCTTTGGCACGAACCCTATCTTCAGATTGAACTCCGATTGCTACTACGATTGGAACATATGGCATTTCCGCATGCCAATCATCAAACATAACTCCCCAATTTTCAGCGATACTTCCACCAAATCCTTCTCCATAAATGTCTGATTGTAATCTCTTCACAATTTTGGATTGTTCTTCAACGGACATGAATCGGTGAATCACTCCAGCTCCACCCATCATAGCCATTTTGTAAGCCATTTCGTATCCACAAACGGTATCCATTGGAGATGCTACCAAAGGTTGGAGTAACCCATATCGTTTGGTCAACATCGTTTTTAGGTTGATACTTTGACGAGATTTGATTTCCGAATAGGCTGGAACCAATTGAATATCATCGTATGTTAGTGCGTAATTCATTGTAACTTTTATTTTTGTTGTTGTCCTTTAGTTTGATAAACCATATTATCTTCTTCGGTGATAGGTGCATTCATAATCTTCTTATAAACTCTACATCCATACTTCCCAGCTCTAGCACCAGTTTCGTTATCCGCATATCTCTGAGCGATAAATTGCGAATCACAAACTGCTACCAAATATGAGTGGTTTTCAGTATCACCCCATCGATATGCAATTACTACATAAACTTCCATAGAATTTTATTTTATACAAATATACGGAAAATAATTGAGACCTACAAGTCTTTGTATTCATCAATTTGTAATTTGATAACCCAAATTCCGGCTATCACAAAAAGTATCAATCCAATCGTACTCATTTTCTCCAATTTGGCATTCCACTAAGTTTACCTGTTGTGGATTTGATTCTTTTAGCAGGTAATCCAAAATAAACACCGGATTCTTTGATGGATTTGGTTAAAGTACTTCCAGCTCCTATCACAACATCGGATTCGGATATTGTAACTCCGGGGTTTATAATAGCACCACATCCTACAAAGTTATAGTCTGCAATTGAAACCGAACCACCTATGGTTACATTGTTTGCAAAGTGTACACTCTTACCTATGTAAGTCCCATGTCCAACACAACAACCTGGCGCCATATTAACCCCATCATCTAAGATAGTTAGTTCATTGGCTGAACCTCTAACTATTGCTGAGTTAGAACCAATGATACAATTTTTACCAATCTTAACACCACCCAATTGCTTGAGGAATACTTTTGAATCACCATCCCAAACCCACATCATACCTTCAGTTCCGATGGTACAATTTGCATCGATTCGAGTCCCACTTCCAATTTCAGTTTTGGAATAGATTACACTATTAGGTCCAATGGTTACATTATCACCAATAATAACTCCATCACCAATTACGGCAGATGGATGAATATCACAACCTTTTCCTGTATGATATATTCCACCATTTGGGTGAAATGTATATACATCTTCAATTTGGTGGGATAGCTTATAAAAGTATAATTGTGGGTCATCCACAATGATTTGTTCTACATTATCCAATCCCCCAAATTCCATTTTACAAATTAAGGTACAATTTGATAAGTGGGAAATGTGTTCTAACTTATCACCCACATAATATGTGGTTGAACCTTCACCTGCGTTTTTTAGGATTGATAACATTATTTGTTTTTCTTTAAGAACACCGCTGGTGAACCATACCAAGTTTCATTATCAGGTACATCCTTTCTAATCTGAGAACATGCCCCAATTACACAATTCGAACCGATTGATTTTCCTGGCATCAAAGTTACATTAGCTCCAATCAAAGTGTTATCACCAACTCCCTTAACTACCTTTTTATCGTTGGCTTTCAAATCAGGAGTATCGGTTAACACAAATGAATATTTGATAACACAATTTTCTCCAATCGTAGCGTTTGCTGAAATAGTACATCTACTTCCCATAGTTGTACCATCACCAACCACTACATTTTCTCTAATCTCACAATATGCGGTGAATGAACAATTTTTACCAATTTTAGCTCCCTTTCTTACAATACAAAATGGACCTATCTTTGTGTTATCACCAATCTCAACACCCTCTTCAACATATGCAAGAGGATGGATTTGTACATTTTCTCCAATCATAATTTATCTATTAGCTTTATTATATATTTCAAATTTACTCAAATCTGGATATGGTAATTCTAAATCTTCATTATGTTTCTTCTTTCCACCAATCTCATAGAATTGTCCCATAAGTAACAAACCTCTTGCTGCTAGTTCTGGCATCATATAGAAGTTCCAACCCAACATATCAAAGTTATCTTCGTGGTAAGACATTTCTCGTCTACCACTATATCTAGCTCTCTTAAACCAAATATATGCATCATAATCATCGGTTAGGATAGCCCCGCCTTTAGATAGTTTGAAGTGTTTGTAAGGACCTGTGAAGGATACACACATATGCGTATTAGGTTTGTACATATCAGCGGTAAAGGTTAGAGCTGAATCCCATACATTAGAACCCTCTAATTGGTATGCTCCTTTGATTGTTTTACCTTTAACTTCTCTCCAATTTACCTTTAATCCAGCGTGAATAATTTCACACGGAACTGATGGGTAAGTTCGGTTTGGTATCGTAATTTCATCTTCAGTTCGATTCATCACATTGTGTTCATAATACAATGCAAGGAAAAGAGCGTTACTCATATTATCTAATGTTACCGCAAATCTAGCTCCGGTGTAATCCGCTAACTTTTCTTCAAACTCTTCGGTAACTTTGTATATTCCATTAGCCATTTCTTAGTTTTTTAATATGGTCTTTCATTCTATCCACATTTAGGGTTTTGAACCAATCTCCAGCTAAAGTTACCTCACTTTCAACTAAATCTTTAACAATCCAATCAAAACTTCTTCCGATATCAAACCCAAAAATATCAGTATCCTTTAACTTTTCTGCAATATATGCAGATGCAATATGACCAGATGTGTGGAATAAAATAACTTTATTCTTTTTTCTAATTTCTAAAATTTGGTTTATATAATCATCATATAAATCCATAGCTTTTCGAGTTGGAGTTTGGATATGTGTGAAATTCTTAACACCCAACCTTTCTTCAAAGTGTCTAATATATTCAGGTCCTAAGAAAACAATTTCATATCCAAATTCATTTAATCTTTCTATGAACTTTTTATTTTCACCCATTATACTCATATGTCTGAATATACCACTATGATAGTATTGATGTGGAGTTGAATTTACTATTACTTTCAAACATTTTACCCTTCCCCGTTGTAATGGGTCATCATTACTTAAATTTCCCCAAATACCATCCAAGCCTACCCCAACCGAAACACCTATATGGAATTTTTCAGATACATCTTTGTATCCATGGAATACTCTAATAAAAGAATCAACCTTATCGTGTAGAGTTTTTGTTTCTAAATGGTACTGCCAAGTATTGTGTTTTTTCAGGTGATTTGCTATTGATTGATAGTCTTTTGAATCTAACCACTCAATTAATTGTTCAAATGGTAATGAGTTTGGTTTTAATTTGGTAAATCCCCATGCATATTTATCAATTATACCATGATTTACTCTTAAAAAATGAAATGGTTCATCATTTTTTATCTTTTCAATAAAGAAATCCATTGTTGGAAACAATAGATTTATATCAGAACCATCTAATTTTACTTCTTTTAGATACATCGGATTATTTTAACCAGCCAATCTTCTTACCTTCTTTAACTCGTCTATCGTATTCCTCTACTGAACCTGGGTATCTGAATGCCCAAATACAAATCAATAGGAATGTAAATGCTGCATATCCCACAACTCTAAGTGGAACTGTGAAATACATTGAGATGAGAGAAATACTCATTACCACCACCATCATAATTCTACCTCGTTGTGGATAGACTCGTTTGGTTTCCCAATTGGTAAGGTATTTTCCGAAGATTTTGTGTTCGTGCAACCACTTATCCAATTCAGGAGATGATTTGGAGAATGCCCATGCTGCTAAAAGTGCAAAGAATGTTGTAGGTACACCTGGCGTTACTGCTCCAATATATGCACATCCTACGAATAAGAGCCCTAATGCTCTCCATAACCATTTTTTCATAATCTTTATTGTATTAATTGTTTAATTATAAGTATTCCCCTATTCAAAATGTTGTTTCAGATTGTTGCTCTGAATAGTTCGTTTTAGGATAGATACATAATCACTAGCTTCCGCATAACTCCTACTCAAATATGCAAAATATTCATCTTCGGTTTTGATACCACTTAGATACCTACATTGGTAGAATGCGTAATCGTAAACCGATTCAACCCAATTATCATAATATGCGTGTCCATTTTGGGTTCCACCAGCGGTGTTGATTCTCACCCGTGCTTGCTTCATCCCAAATAGGTTGTGATTCTCTTTGAAAATGTTACTTTTCCAATGGCCAGTTTCAACCATAGATTGAGCCATTACAATATGTGGAAACTTAACATTCAATTCTTTGAGAATGGCGATAAACTTCTCTTCGGTAAATTTATTTTTCTCAGCTTGAATGTTTACTACAATCATTTCCTTTTCATAATCATCCAACAACTCAATTTTGGCATATCTACCTAAGATGAATGAAAAAACTGAAAGGATTGCCATAGTAACTAAAGTTAATTTAATTGTTTTGGTATCCTTTATGAACAATAGTTTGTTTTTATCGTATTTGTAAATCATAATGAAATTATTTTTTCTTTTTAGATTTAATATATTGAGACCTGAGTTCATTCAGAAGTTCAGCCTCTAATTCACTATAATAACCTCTATTTTCAATTTGGGTTATAACTTCTCTTGATTTCCGAACAATCCCAACCAAATCATCGGCTTGTTGTTCCTTTAACCATTTATCCAATTCAACTAAAAATTTGGATTGTTGTGCATCTAAAAAAATACCTTCCTTCATTGTATTCCCAAAATGTAGCACAACTTATTGTAGGTTTCCTGTCCGCTAGAACTCATCCTATCGTAATCCCAACCCAAATCTTCTACTAATTCTCTAATATCTGTAATGTTTCCGTTCATAACTTACATTTTAGGCCATTGTGATTTATTTCTGAAAATCTTATTTGATTCATCGATTCCAATCCAAACATCTTTGAGAAATCGTTTAATGGCGTTAATAATTCGTTTCATATCAGTTTAGTTTTCTACCGCATCTTTTGGTACATCAAATGCAGTTGCGGGTCTACCATCTTCGTTGAATGCTTTACAATAACTACATTCATCCTCATCAGAACAAAATCCAATCTTTTCTAACCACTCACCAGTGGTATCATCGTAATGGGTATCGTATTTTTCTGAGTATCCCATTAGTCTACTGGATTTTGAATCATATATAAAACTTTACCAATCATATTCATTATCAAAGAACCACACACTCCCAAAAAGAATTGGTTTGTATTGGATGCCGATGGTTTCAATCCTATAATCCAAAATATAATTATAGCCCCAGTTCCAAAAGCCATTAACATTACGATACCCAAAGTTAAATCAGGATTAATTTTTGGAACTAACTTAACTACCCCTTTATTGAATAATGCGGTAGGTATGATTGATAATAATCCTAATAAAAAATCCATAACTTTATGCGGTTATCCAATTATATTCTTCTTTCAACATTAAAGATTCAGAACCATCATATTCTTCAATGATGAACTCTTTACCTTCAGATACCCAAACTACTACCAAATCCTGCACACCACCAGAGTATTCTTTTGGCCATGTGGATTCACAATAATCAATGGCTTCCTGAAACTTTTCATTTTCAACCAATTCAATCAATGTTGGGTCAAAGATTGCCTCAGTTGGGTAACCCCAAGTTGAGAATCCTCCACCAAAACCAGGTGATACCAATACACCTACTTTACCTTCTCTTATAACTTTTTCCATAATACAAATATACGAAATTTATTCCATATTTCCAAACAAATCGTTCCATTCTTTTGGAGAGATACCACTCACCAAAAATTCACGCTCCTCAACTGAAAGAGTTGGGAACACATTCTGAACCAACTCACCATTTCGGTGAGCCTCCAACTGAGCTTCCGTAATCGGAAGTTCCATAGAGTTCAACTTACCACTAATCGGAGATTGTTTAGTAACTAACATATTAGATAAGGTTAAATGATTTTAAGTTTTTCATATCTCGCTCATCCAATCCCTCAAGCCACTCTTCGGTAACTTCACTAATTGGAGTAGCACACCACTCAAGGTTTTCAGGAGTTCCGTTTTCCAAAGCTGGGTAAACCAACTTAGTTACGATATCAACAAAACTTCCAACTGAATCTAAATACAACATATTAAATAAGGGATTTAAGAATTTTTTTATAATCAATAGCGAAGATGGTCATCGTACCCATCACTCCAGCGAGTAAGGTAACAGCCATTTCGTTAAGTTCACCAGCAAAGTGAACATAGTTCTGAATAGTTCCATTCAACATTCCATAAACGATTCCGTAAGAAATCAAAACGATAAGGATAGCTTGATAATTTTTCATAATCTTAGGGTTTAACTTTGTCTCTCAATTACAGTACTAACATACGAAATAAATTCCAAACATGCAAGTCTTTTTTCAATTATTTTAATTTAATTTGTAAGAATATTGCCAACCACAATCATCATCGTACCAATCATCTTCGATTGCAGTAGCATGATAACCTAAGATTTCATTTAGTTTGATAACATCAACTCGATTCCAATATCCGAATCGTAGGTAGATGGGGTTGCCACCACCATGAACTTGTCCGATTTCAAAGTTACCGAACTCTTTTTCGATTTTACTTAGGGTCTGAAAATCAATTTTATTATTTAACATATCTTATATAACTTAAATTCCACTTTCCATTCGTTGAACCTTATTGTGGTGTTCAGCCTCCGAATACTCCACTACCGAAAGGCGGGGAGTAAATTTGGTCATGTATTTACCATTAGGAGTATGATTCCAAATCACACAATCAATGAACTCTTTTAACATATAAGTTCCATCAGAAGAACCAAATCCCTGGTCTTCATCCCACTCATTAGTCCATTCAGTTGCAACATCAATTGCAAGTTCCAATATGTTCCATTGGGGAATGTTTTCATCCTTAACCATCTCACTAAAACCAGCGATGTGGGCTTTGGCACTAAAAACTAAATCTTGGGGGTCAACTAAGTAATTCATATAAAAAGGGTTAAAGGGTTATCTCAATCATTACAGTGTAAACATACAAAAAATAATTGGATTGCACAAGCTTTTTCTCAATTATTTTCAAATTATTTTAGACCATCGGAAATCCAGCACGAGAGTTAGTAGTGGAACGATACCCATAGGTATTTCCACTAACAGTCCTACCACCAATCGAATCCCAAAAGGATTCCCATTTGTTCTCAGATAGTAAGTATCCATCTACCATTAGGATAAATGGTTCGCCGGTTGTTTTTGTTCCAACCTTTTCGATGTTCTTCTTGTCTACTTTCCAAAAAATGTTCTTACGATTTTCTTTATCAACCTCAATGAATAAGATTGAACGAGCTTTGATTTTACAAACTTTGATGTTCTTAGAACCAACTTTTCCATTTTTGGAAACGATTACTTCAACAGTTTCACCAAATAAATTCTCAAGATTCATAGAATATGTATTTTTAGGATTACCACTCATTACAGTGTAAACATACAAAAAAAAGTTGAGACTTCCAAATGAAATCCCAACTTTTTTCAAAAAATAATCAAAAAAATTAACCTACTTTTTTTTGTTCTCATTCACTAATTCATCATACTTCTGCTGAAGTTTCTGAATGGTTGATTGAAGATGTTTTGTAGCGTTATTTAGCTTCAACTCCAATATCTGCTTAGCAATTGTTTCTTTAAGTCCCATTGTGTTATCTCCTATATACATAAGTATTATGATTTAGATGTAATCTTCAGGATTTTCCTTCATATCTTTCAAATGTAGTTCGTAAGATTCTTTGTGTTCAACGAGAATCTGATGGAGTTCATCGTGGTATTCTTCTCTAATATCATCATCTTCCCAAATTTTCTCCACATCATACTCATCCATATCAACCCATTCGGTATCCATATAGTGCATTGATGTAAAGTAAACTCCTGCGAAGTTATATCCCTCATCTTCAAATGTGTTGTGAACTACAACGTCCTCTTTGATTTTCTGAAGGTTCTGAGCGAATCGTTCAACCCATTCATTTACTGGGTCCCATGCTGAAGTGATTCGGACACTTTGTTCTTCTTCAGAATCATCTTCAATAGAACCATACAACCATTTAGCCCCAGCATTATCACAATACCAGCCTCTATCGTATTCTTCGGGAGCATCCTCACCAAATACTCGTTTTACTAAATCTTCTGAATGAACATCATACTCTCCTTCAGATACTTGAAATACTCGTTGAACTTCTTTGAGAACCTCTTCGTTTGAGTTCTCAATAATGATATAATTTTCTATGTGATTTGCCATTTTGTTTAATCGATTTGCACTACTCTTTTTACTCTTTCAGTAGCTAGTTTCTTTTTATTTTGAGAAGATGGGCCTGAACCAATTCCATTTGCCATCCAACTTTTAACTTCCATTTCATCCAAAAAATCCGATACATTTGGGATGAACCTTTTTCCATAATCTTCTAAGATGTGGTATTCACAGATATCCTTAACTGATACTACTTTACCATCTGAATTAGTAATGTATTCACCAAAGATAGGAATCATTACTTCAAAGATAAAGAACATATTGTGAGTCAATGCTCTATGTCTATTATCGGTATAGTATTTTTTACTACAATCCATTTTGTTATGGATAGGTAGATAATCTTCTTCGATACCTCCCCACAACTTAACGGATGATTTGGAATGAATCAATGGGTTAGCCATTACTCTTCATCTTCAACTTCTCCCCAAGATTCAATGGATATCAAAGTCTCTACATTTAAGATACCATCCTCATCATTCTCTTGGTAAGCAATCTTACCTGTTGTTCCGGCATTGTTCCAATTGTAATCACAACCTGATTGTTCAATAATTTGGTACAACAAATCGGAGTTATCTTCAACTGGAAAGTTTAGAGTTCCTTCAAATTCCTTTCGGTAATCGGTAACACCAAAGATGTTGAAATCATAGAATGAACCGAATGAATCCCCACCACCTTCAAACTCAATAGTGAAACCATCAGTTTCAGCATCAAATGTTGGGTAGTTCTCTTTTACTAAATCTAATAATTGTTTTTTTAATCCCATAACTTTATTTTTAATTTTTATGTTCCCAATACAATTGTCTAACTTTCTTTCCCAACTCCATATCATTTGGTGTATTTTCAATAATATGAGTTTGGATTAACATAGATTCTCTTTTAGTTCCAGCATCCCAACAATTTTCACAAAGTTGACCTGCTCCTTCGATGTAACCATGTCTATAATCAATGTTTACATCCATTTCGTAAGGTGAATCCTTACCACACAAAACACATTTATCTTTTGCCATTTTATTTTAGTTTTTTAATTGATGCTAATAGTTCGGGGTGTTCCAAAAGTAGATTTGGATTATTCTTCAAAGTTTGAATCGTAATATCATTCTTTAACTTTGTGGTACTCCATCCATGTGCTCTGGATGTGTAGATGATTTTTGGGGGTAGGTTATCACCTGTAAATCGTTTACCAATATAATCTTCACCCAAAATTCGAACATCGGGTTTGAAGAACTCAATCAACTGAACCAGCTCTTCTTCGGTTTGGTAAGTGTAAACCGCATCTACGGATTCCATTTCCATTAGTGTATTGTATCGTTCAGCTCGTGGTACAACTGGTGTGTATTTATTAACCCTATCTAAAGATGGGTCATTCTGAAGAAATACCATAAAGTAATCACAATGTTTCTTTGCGGTTTGGAATGTATAAACATAACCCGGATGGATAATATCAAAGTTACCAGCGGTAAACCCTACAATCTTTTTATCTCCGTTTATCATCATAGATTTTTATTTTTATCAAATATACAAAATAATTTTGAATTACACAAGCTAAAAGTGAACAATTATTTCACCAGTATTCCAAGCGGGTATCCACCACTTAAAATCATGCCTTTCCAACATCTCAACTATCACACTTTTCATCTTCATTGAGTTGCCGGTGATTAACCTACATTCGAATAGTTCATCTACGGATTCTAACAATACGAAGTTCTCAGCAGATAGTACTGCTTCTTCATGTGTTAATCCATGTAAATCTAATTCTTTCATACTTGAAAAGTTTTGAATACAAATATACGAAAAATATTTGAAAAAACCAAATTAGTTTATTTTGATATTTATATATAAGTAAATAAAAGGATTAAAGTATGACAATTGGTAGACTTGGAAATCAGGTTCAAATGAGAGATATAAACGCTGAGTTTAATATTAGACCTTCAACTGTCCAAATTGGTTTAGGACAAATTGTTAACATTTATGGTAGAAATGCGGATTATGGTAACCCATATCCGGAATTCCCTTGGCAAGCACCAACTAAATTATCAGGAGTAGATACAGGAAGAGGATTCCATGGATATACACATAGAAGTGCTAACTTTGATGGAGTTAATGATTACCTATACGGAGCAAATACCATTGATTCATATGCTTCTTTCCAACCACAAATGACAGACTCATTCACTCTTTCAATGTGGGTTAGAGCAACGAGAACCTCTGTACCTCAACCCGGTTATGCTATTCCACTTTTTTTTATTGGTGGACAGAATGGATTCACTGGTCCTTTTTTTGGTTTATACTATTCAGGCAGATTAAGTAATGGTGCAACTGAGGATTTATTTATAGCCAGATTTTTTAGAGGAGCTTACACATCAGGTCCAACAAGAGATTATCGTTTCCGTGCTACATTTTCAGGTGGTAATATATGGTGGGGTTACACAAACCCAAGATTGATGAATCACATCTTATTACAATATGATGGTAATGGTCCATATTCTGGTGCATTTAGAATGTGGTGGAATGGAGTTGAATTGGGAGTTAACCGAACAAACAACTACCCCAATTCGGGTGGATTGGTATGGGGTGGTAAAAATCTTCGGGTAGAGATAGGTAGATTTCCATATACAGGTTCACCAGCCGGTGGTTCTCAGTTAATAACCAATGTTCAATGGTTTAGAGGAGCTGTTGCGGGTTCTTATAATCGGGAGATGTATAATAGAGGAGCGGGTGCTGGTCCATTTTCTCAAGAAATCACTTCAAATTTACACTACTGGCCTTTATACTTAAATGGAATGGATATGGGTCAACAATTAGGGGGAAGTAATAGTGTTTATGATTTGAATTCTTACCAAGTTGGATTTGGTAATATGATTAGACCTGTTTTCTAAAAATAAATTATTATGGCAGAAGAAATTATAACATTAGGTGATATAACCGAATACATTGAGTTACCACCATTTCAAATAGAAGATTGGACATACACAATTATACCAATCAATGAGTTAGTTAAGTTAGATGGTGATGAAACTTTAGAAATAGTTCGTTATAGTAACGATAACTCCGAATTCATAATTAAATACAACACATCGGGTTCACTACCAATTGGATATGAAAGTGTAATCAATAAATCTGAGTATAGTTGGGAAGAAATTGAAAATGTATTAACATCATCTCAATGGGTTGTTGATTTATCAATTCACGAATTTGAAGCAAGTTGGATTAATCCGGAATCTGGCGAAGAATAACTACTTCCAAAAAATCTGAACACATAGTAGTAAAATAGCCAACATCAAAGATACTGATGTTTTGGTATTGATTCCTTCATTTAGAAAAAGGAATGTCATTGATGCAAATATCACAATACCACTTGCTTGTCCAATGAATCGACCTGGCCACAATTGTCCATCGAAGTAATCCGCAACCATTGCGGTTCCCTTAATAAAGATATAGGATATAATTGTTCCACCAAACAGAGAAACCAAAAGTGGATTTCTCTTAAACCAAGGCCAGACGAACTGGCCATTGGTTTGAATCCAAATAATACTTTGGGCTATCGAAAACAACAATATCCCACCAAGTAAATTTCTCATCGTTTCTGAGTAAATCCTTTGATAGTATTGTTTTCTCTCTCTAATGATTCTTCGATATCTTCCAATCGTTTTCCGAATTGGTTAAGGTTCTCACTAATCTCACCAAGAGCTTGATTAACATCGTGGAATGCTTTGTTCACATCATCAACAATGTTGTAATCGTTTTGTTCCAACTGCTCCAACTTAATGTTAGGAGTTGGGTTTTTTGGTTTGTTGGTTCGGATAATCAAAATTGTAAGTAGAACAATTGGTGTACATACCAATGCAAACACAAAAAGTGCTATGAGTGTACTGAAAATACTTTCCATTATTTACGTGATTTAATTCCTTTGTTTTTACCTTCGATAATTGATTGGAGCTTTGATGATAATTCTTCAATTGTTTTGGAATTACCACCACTAACTTTATTCTTCTCTGCTTCGATTGTTTTGGAGAGTAAACGGATTATCTCCTCTTTTTTAGTTTCGCTCATATGATTGATTTAAGAATTCAAATACTTTTTCATGTAGGAGTTTACCATATACATCAGTACCTACCTCTGATGGTGTAACTTGAACTGCGAATACTGCATAATTAATAGCATCCGATACATCCATATTGGAATATTGTGGATGTAAATCTAATAATGAATAATTTACTAAATCTACATATTCATCGGATTGCCTCCACTCCTCATACTCAATATCCCGTAGGTGTTTGTTGTATAAGTAAGTATCGATTTCGTGTTGGGACATTTCACCCAAATATTGTTCTTTAACTTTTCCCATTTTTTTTATCTTTATAACTTCCAATTATTAGTTTGCCCGTTTCGTAGATTAAGATTCCAATAAACCCTGCTATAAATACATATGATAAAATTTCCATAATCCAACTTAGTTTAGTTTATTATAAGTATTAACGATACATAGTTACTATCATTCCAAAGTGCTTATCGAAGGTATTGACGAGGTTTTCATAATCACCACTCTTCATCTCTTCCATAATCTCTTTACCATTCACACCCAATTGTTTAGCGAGGTTGTTGGCGGTTCCTAACAAGTAGAAAGCGTTACCTTGTGGACCTGTTAAATCGATAGTAATTCCGTTTTGATTTGGTTTCTTTACAATTGCCATTTTGATTATCTTTAGGTTATCATCTCAATTACAAGTCTAATATACAAAAAAAAGTTGATACTACCAAATGCAATTTCAACTTTTTTAGATTATTTTTGGTAGCCCGTGGGGGAATCGAACCCCCCTCTCGTCCGTGAAAGGGACGTGTCCTGACCGATAGACGAACGGGCCATAAAATGGTTGTTAGGTACAACCATTAAAACCATTTTAATTACTCTTCAGATGCTTCTTCACCTTCAGCTGGAACCTCTTCAACTTGCTCAATAGCATCATCATTGAAGTTTCCTTCCAATGTAGTTGAATCCACTGCTACTTCTTCAACAGCAACTTCTTCAGTTTGAGAATTTTGAGTTTCACCGCATGCAACCATCAAAAATGCGATTGCAAACATTGCTAACAATTGTTTCATAATTTACTTTTTTTGTTTTTAATTAATACAACACCATGTTGTATTGTGGAGGATATCGGATTCGAACCGATGACTTTTACCTTGCAAGGGTAACACTCTAGCCAACTGAGTTAATCCCCCATGTGGTAAGTTCTTCCATCTCGCTTCGTCTATGGTTGAACTTTCCCATTTAACCCTTCTGAGTTCTTTTCAGATTCAAAATGGCTTTATCAACTCTTGAATCAACTTTTTTGGATACCTCAACCAAATTGGAAGCCATCTCACCTTTAGTTTCTTCAAGTTTGTTCGTTAAGTTTTCAACCGATTGGTTAAACTTCTTAACTTCGTTTTTCATACTTCGGTACTCAAGCCAAAGTATAATCAACCCTAAGAAAACCACACCTAAAATAAAGGTTGTAACTGGGTGTGGTAAAATTGTAACTGCTACTTCATCCATAACTTATTGTTTTAATTAACTTCAAAAAGAATTATTTCCAATATTGACTCCGACTAACGATTCTAAACCCAAACTGATACCTAAGTATGCAGCTATGATTCTTAGCGGTGTCCAAACATCTCTATTTGAATCTTTGATATCACATCTCTATGATACCAAATATCGGAAACGCTTCCCAAAAAAAGTTAGTGGACGATGAGGGATTCGAACCCTCCTTTACAGAGTCGGAGTCTATTGTCTTGCCGCTAAACGAATCGCCCGTTAATATATCACATCAGGATGCCAATTATCAAACTCATCTACCAAATTGGTTTGAGTGTTGTTTGATGTTGGGTCTTGATTACTTTGTTTCATATATACAAATATACGAAAAAAAAATTATTAATCCAAATTTATTTTCATAATTCTAATTCTTCCATCAACTTATCCATATGCCCATTCATATAGTGTTGAATTGCAAGATGCGAATTCTTATGGCCAATGTATGGTGTTCCAATTCCATCATAATCTGCTATAAGTTTTTTGAATTTTGATTCAAACATTATACGAGAATCATGCAACAATAATATACCTTCATTTATTAAAGTTCTACCAACTAGCCAATCTTCAACTTGAAAATGAATTGGTTCCTCAATTTTAACTTTATCTACAAATAGTTTTAAGGAATGTTTTGATAACAAATAAGCAGCTCCAGATGCATAATGACCTGGCTTTTTGGTAAACATTCTTTCAAATATATGTGGATTATTTCCCAACCAAGGAATACAACATCCCATATAATGAATATAATATTGGTCTGAATATAGATTCTCAGATAACATTTTATGGAATCTTTGTGGATGAACAAACGAATCTGAATCTATCTTAAAATAGTATTCATAATCAGTATGCTCTAATACCCATTTAGCTGGAAGATAAATACTCTTATCAAAGATACCCACTTTATTATCAAAGGTTTCGAATTTAATGGTATTTTCATCAATAAATGAAAACCAATTATCCAATTGTTGTTGTGATTTCTTATGAGTAATCTGAGGATTTCCAACTACACTAATAACCTTATAACCCATTTTCCTCAGTAACGGAATCCATGTCCTTTCTGATTCTTTTAAGTTACTACTCCAAGGTTCTATCGTAGTTCCTGTAACCATTATAACTACCCTTTGTTGAGGTGTTTTCATATATACTTTTTAATTAAATATACTATAATCTAAAATGTATGTGGACCAGCATGGATTCGAACCATGGACCATCGCATTATGAGTGCGGTGCTCTAACCAACTGAGCTACAAGTCCATTTGGTTACGAATAGTTTTTCTTAAATCCATTCCAAACAATTTCAACATCTTCCGATATTACTGAAGAGAAGATAGTTGGTTCATATGGAGTTACTTTAAGTTTCATTCCTGCTTCTTCCAATGTTTTGTTATCCTTTAAGTGGTTACATCTACTACAACAAGTAACCATATTTTTCCAAGTGTTTGTACCACCTTTCGAGCGAGGTATAATATGGTCAATTGTTAGATTTCTATTTGAACCACAATACCCACATTTATTACCATCCCTTCGGAAAATTCGTTTTCGATTAACTTTGATTGATTCATGTCTAAATCCAACATAGTTTAACAAGCGGATAATCAAAGGTCTTACGAATTCACCAACGGTAGTAATAATCTTTTTTGAATCCTCTTTGATTATCTCAGCTTTTCCTTTTATAACTAAGATGAATCCCCTGCGAATATCAGTTACATTTAGTGGTGTGTAATCTGAATTCAAAACAAGAACCTTATCCATACTTTACAGATTATATTAAATTATTATTTTACTTTTTGAGCGGTAGATGAGACTCGAACTCACAACTTCCAGCTTGGAAGGCTAGTGCTCTACCAATTGAGCTACTACCGCTTAACTATCGTTCTTATGGTTTATTTACTGATTTCTATACATTTTAACAAAGTCATCTAAATCAGTTTCAACTTTGTTAATTTTATCCAATGCGTTTTTTACTTCTACACCAGATGCAAGTTGGTTACTAAACTTAGCTTCCAACTTATCCAATCGAGAATCAATGTAACGATAAATTTCGTTTAAGTCATTCTCATGTTTAGAATGTAGTTCATCAGTATATCTGATAAGTTCATTCTCCTTCTTGTCCAAGTTTTGATTTGTTAAATCAACTTGTTGATAGATATCTCTTTCAAAGTTATCTAATTGTTGTTTGAGTGTTTTCAAACTCATGTAATTCACAAATGTACCCACAACCATCGCTAGAACGATAACTGCACATACACCCAAAATAAATGATGTTATTTCCATAATACTTTCGTTTTTTAATTGTTAATTTCAAAGAACGATAGTTGCTCCTCCTCTTGGACTCGAACCAAGGACACCCGCATTAACAGTGCGATGCTCTAACCAACTGAGCTAAGGAGGAATATTCGGTTTTTATCCACATTAGCCCTATATGTAGTGGACACATATAGGATTTTGATAAGGTACTCTTACGAGCTTTACACCGAAAACCTTCTCAGCGGTTCGTATGGGAATCGAACCCATGACCTTCGCAGTGACAGTGCGATATTGTAACCAACTCTACTAACGAACCAAAACCGAAACCTCTCTTTCGAACGGCTTCTTTACTCCTTCTCCACTTACACCTTTCGGATGGAAGGCGAGCTGAGCGAATGATGAGATTCGAACTCACGGCCCTAACCTTGGCAAGGTTATGCTCTACCAACTGAGCTACATTCGCAAAATGCTCACCCTAAGCGCCCTGTTCTAATGGGAAGGGGGATGAGCTATGAGCCTTTGACCGGGCTTGAACCGATGACCGTTGGTTTACAAAACCAATGCTCTACCAACTGAGCTACAAAGGCAAATTAGGTTCAACCACCTCACTATCTGCAGATGTAAAAGATTGAGGAGCTAATTGCATACACAATCTAATTGAACCCGTTTATAGAATATATATTGGTTTATCAGGAATCTCGTTTATACTTCACACACCATTAGAGATTTGTACTTAGTGTGTACCCTTACGAAAGTGTTCTCCCACCTTCCAATACTACGCCTTTTTTATTCTATACTTAGGGAGGTTATCAATAAGATGTTGTTCGGTCAACATACTCCCACTTACCAACTTTTCCCGAATGTCAACCTTTCAATAAGAAAGGATTTTGAGGCTAGACTCAGTCTTTTATAAATACACGTCTGGGTTCCTTTATTTCTTAATTTTGGTGTATAACATATGATAGTTAAACATCCAAAGTAATGCGCTGAATATCCATCCAGCTTGTCCGTAATCACTACGATATACCGCTAATCCAGTTGCTAAGATGTAAAGAACATACATAACAGGAAATAGGTATTTGATTGCTTTATTCATTTTTTGTAAATATTAAGGATTTAGTCGGGAAGACAGGACTCGAACCTGCGGCTTCTTGGTCCCAAACCAAGCTATCTACCAACTGATATACTTCCCGATTCTCTGAGAAAACTATAACCAGCATTTTGTGTAAACCTATCATTCATCTCATTGCCCCTACCTTGTCCGAACTGCTCACCTTCTTAGACTGTTTTGGGTTGCATCCTCTTTGGTATAACGATATAAGGATATAACCTTATAACCATTGATTATAAGTTTGGAACCTTATATCTTCCAAATTAAGCAGTGATGTGCTGAGTTTCCTCTCCGTAGAGCGATAGGAAGTTTTCTCACCAGCTCCACCAATTTATTTTTAGGGAATAAATAAACCCACCACTTTAGCTCCACTTCGTTTTTCCCAAAGAACGAAGAAACTTTTGCGGAGGCTCAGGGATTCGAACCCCGGGTACCCTCACAGGTACGCTTGATTTCAAGTCAAGTGCATTCGACCACTCTGCCAAACCTCCTATTGTTGTTTCCCTTTACTTCCCCTACGATTTTTGTAGGTTGGTAACTGAGAATCACAATTACTACAAGCGAATCTTAGGTTCTCCAGTCTATTATCTATATTTACACCATTTTTATGGTCTAAAATAAGTGGTAGTGGTTTCCCCATCCATTCACCTGTATTACCACAATTAAAACATTCATATGGAATCATTTTTTGCTCAATAATTCTTTTTTTAATGTGGTGTCTTGCATATGTTGAATTCTCAACAAATACTTCCTCATCGGATTTTCTTATAGATTTTACATATTTCAACAATCCAGCTTCATATGAATTTCTATGACCTGCTCCGTTTTTCTTTTTCATAGTAAATGAGTTTATTTACTATAAGTATCACGATGGTGAGGAAAACCATCACAATACTTTTGCTTACATGGCATGCATCTTAAATAAAGAAAAGGAAGTTACCCTTATAAGAACTACTCGTCAGTAGTTTTTAATTCCTTTCGGAACCCAGTTGCGGCCATACCTCATAGTATCTGCAGAATACGAGGATTTTACTTTTTCCCCAACCTTTTCTTTTTATGTAGGAAATGATAACCGGTAACCTTCAATACGATAAATCGTTTTGTTGATTGAGCGGCTTTATCCCAACCTTTAATCATTTCCGTTGTGAACCACTCAGGAATCGAACCTGAAACCTACGCATTAGAAGTGCGTTGCTCTATCCAATTGAGCTAGTGGTCCATAATTAGTTAGGAAGAGCTACCTGTTTGTCATTTTACCGGTATGACCTTAAGCCGAGTCCGTTGTATGATGCGATATGTGTTGTTCCTCATTTATTGCATCCCTTTTGATTAAATCATCATACTATGGCGGATACTCCATATTATCGAACCCTCACTCTCTCTTCCATTGTTGTACCGCAGGCCGGACTCGAACCGGCACGAGCATTACTGCCCAAGGGATTTTAAGTCCCTCATGTCTACCATTTCATCACTGCGGCATTTTGGTTATCCAATATGTCAAAGAACATTTCTGTCTCTTTTTTACTTCGTAAAGATACGAAATAAATTTGATTCCCACAAGCTTTATTTTCAAACTTCACAAAGTTTTTTTTTGTGGTTATCGGTGTTTCAAAGAACTCTACAAAGATACAAAACAAATCTTAATTACACAAGCTTTATTTTCAAACTTTACAAAGTTTTTTAGTGGGGGTAGCTGGACTCGAACCAACGAACTCTTACGAGGAGGGAGTTACAGTCCCTTGCAATTGCCACTATGCGATACCCCCTTTGGTGGACCTGGCGGGATTCGAACCCGCGTCCTGATAAGGAAACCAAATCCCTCATTCACAAGCTTAGTTTGTTTTTCTTAACAAACAAAATAATTGGTTGGTTCTTCACCATCGTCAACCAATAACCAATGGATGATTCGATTTAAGGTTCAATCATTTTTCCACCTTAGTTCTCATTCTTTTTATCGCCCCACGATGAGTGCGGGGAGAGTTACGCTGCTACAGCGTACTCAGCACCTACGAATGCCATAGCATCCTCAAAGGTGAAGTTGGAGATTTCTCTGCCGTTTATAGTTGCGATAGGTTTTTACGGATTTCCATCTAACCCGGCTTGTATCAAAACTTACCCTCAGCTTACCAGTCAAAACCGGTCAGGCCCATATTTCAAAGAACTCTACAAAGATACGAAACAAGTTTGAATTACACAAGCTTTATTTTTTAATCTTCATATTTTTTTTTGAGGTGGTGATTGGATTTGAACCAATGAATAACTCTTTTGCAGAGAGCCCCTTTAGACCACTCAGGCACACCACCATTACCTACATTGATAATCCGCTGCTCGGGTTGCAACTTGCATATCTGGTTTTAGGTTGACTTCATATCCCAAAGATGTTGCCCAACCTTTTGAAGCTTGGACTAGTTTAGAAGAGAAGTGTTTTTCATCTAAGTTGTAATCCAAATCAATCTGAATCTTAACTTTAATCTTTTCTTTCAACCATTCAGCTACTTCAATTGAATATTCAGTTTCTTTCCACAATCTAGTCCACCTATCATTAATTTTTGGAACTCTACTAGAATGAGTTATATAGTGAACTCCCCTACCACCAAATCGGTATGCAATCACAACCGAATAGGATGTAAAATCGGCTATGTTTTGTGAATCCGTTCCAATGTGGATGTCCGCATGTGGACAATCTCTTAGAATTTCCAATGTATGTTCTACCACATCAACTTTTTCTCCATTTACTTTTCTAAATACCTTTACCATAATTGGTGGTTTAATGTTAAACAATAATTTGTGGTATTAACTGGAATCGAACCAGTGACACAAGGATTTTCAGTCCTTTGCTCTACCAACTGAGCTATAATACCAATTTGCACGCCCACTAAGATTCGAACTCAGACCAACGCTTTTGGAGAGCGGGATGCTACCATTACACTATGGACGCGTATTGTGCCTTCGGGAGGACTCGAACCCCCAACAACTGGTTCCGAAGACCAGCGTTCTATCCAATTGAACTACAAAGGCAATTTGGGTGAAAGATGGGACTCGAACCCACAACGACTTGAACCACAATCAAGTGCTCTACCATTGAGCTACAATCACCATATTAACCGACCCAGCTCGGTAAACACATCGGATGGTTGCGTGTATGAGGTTCGAACTCATTTGGTCATCCTTATGAGAGATAACTCTTTTCCACTAAGCCACGCAATTTTGCGGAGAGTATTGGATTCGAACCAATGCATCGTTACCGATGACGGTTTAGCAAACCGCTCCATTAACCACTCTGGCAACTCTCCTTTGTGTTGATGGATGGACTCGAACCATCGACCACCTCCTTATCAGAGAGGGATTCTAACCAACTGAACTACACCAACAAATAAAAGAACAAGCGTTGCACAACTTCGGTGGCCTATTAGTGCTAATTCATCCACCCGCTTCTAAGTTTCCCAACCCTTATCATTTGTTTCATACTTCTAGCTGACAGTCTATTTTCTGAAAACTCCTTTACGAGATACAGGCACTTGTTCTTTTGTGCACCCTGAAGGATTCGAACCTCCGACCCTCTCGGTTATATGATTAGTAAGGTTGAGATGCTCTGAACCAACTGAGCTAAGGGTGCAAATAACCGACCTAGCTCGGTAAACACATCGGATATGGAAAACAAATCCCCAACTTGGACTCTGCCTCAGACGATTTTATTGATGCCCTGCAGGTACATCTTAGTTCGTGTTGGGTGTTAGGATATATACGACACCTAACCGATTTGTTCTTTGTAGTCAGAACAGGACTCGAACCTGTACGAATGTTCCTTTCCCCGCAGACATAAAGTACAACGGTGCGCCTACCAATTTCGCCATCTGACTATGTTGCCTGTCTCTCCAAGCTGTCATACCTCCCTTGTATTCTGTTCTGGCGTATAGCCGTTCCTAACGGTAAAGCGGTATCAAAAACCAGTATGTAGTCAGGACAGGATTCGAACCTGTATGATTACCTTTACACCTGACCCACCCATATAGAGCAGGATTTCGGTAGCAATCTCTGTTTTGTCTGATGCGTCTACCAATTCCGCCACCTGACTATTTTATTACCACCATTTCAATGAACTTTGAAAGATTAACTATCTCTCAATCTTACAGTGTAAACATACGAAAAAGATTTGAATTACACAAGCCTTTTCAAAACTTTTTCTTGTACCGATGAAAGGACTCGAACCTTCACGCGATTAAGCACCGGTTCCTAAGACCGGAGTGTCTACCATTCCACCACATCGGTATTTGTGATTCCGGTGGGGCTCGAACCCACGAACCCCCTGATTAAAAGTCAGGTGCTCTACCAACTGAGCTACGAAATCATTGTTACCCCTGAAGGATTCGAACCTCCACTAACTGGACCAAAACCAGTTGTCCTGCCATTAGACGAAGGGGCAATTTGTGGTATCCAATATGTCAAAGAACTTTCAAATAAAAAACCCCTAACCGAGTTTCCGTCAGTTAGGGGTCTTAATATTTTTGTATTCTATTCTAAGATTAGAATGCAGAAACCCCTAACGCCTGTCCAAATCTATAATCCGATTTGCGAATCGCATTACAGCCCACCCAACTAATTGTTGGTAGGGATAATCCGATATGTTGCGTTAAAGTGTTCATTTTTTCTAACCTTTATATGTTTATATATATTATCTTTTTTGATTTAACGATACAAATATACAAAACAAATTTGAATTACACAAGCTTTTTCAAATTTATTTTATCAATATCTTCGATTAATTGTTTTTCAGCTTCCCTACACTCATTCATATATTTCAAATCACCCTGTTGGAATGCTTGTAGTTTTTGTTCACCCCACCATTGGAGTTCATTTTGAAGTTGTTCGATTTCTGAGTAATTCTTAATCATTTTTGTATTTCATTCTAACCCTTTCCGAAATAGGAACAGGTTCGTTGTTTTCATCGATTCTAACGAACTTTATATTAGTGGATAGGATAACCGATTGTTGACCGGAATACACATTGTGTGCTCTCGCTTCTAATTGTAGAGTTAGTGATGTGTTACCCACATGAGCAACCTTACCATAGATTTTCAGAAGTTGTCCTTCTTTAGCAGGTTTCTTAAAGATACACTCATCAATCTTCACCGTTACCATTCGAGGTGTATCAGCAACTTCCATTGCCATTGCGGCTCCAGCAGCATCAATCCAGCTCAGCATCTTGCCTCCAAATAAGTTTCCATGAAATCCCAAATCAGCTTTCTTGATTGGATGTGTTGAAACTAAAATCATTTCCATAACCACTTGTATGTTTTTCTTTGTTTAATTGATGTTATCTGTGCTTGCGATATTCCAAAGGTTTCTGATATTACTTTGTATCTTACACCATCTTCTATCATTTTAGCTATTTGTAATACAACTTCATCGGAGTGTTTTGCATTATGTTTAGCCAGTTTTTCTTTTGTTTCTTCTTTTAATACTTTACCTTTATGAGCTTCGGAGATTTTATCCCATCGTTCTCTAAGTTCTTCTTCTGAGGCATCTTTGTAGTATTGTTTCATACCCCGTCTACGAGCTTCAATATCTTCTGGTTTAACTATTTGACCCATATGAACTATTCTATTCTTCTCAACTCTTTCAGGTGGATGTTTTACACCTAATAACTTTTTTCTTATCTTTTCTTTTGTTTCTTTAGATACCTTAAATCCCTTCAATTCATCAGCTCGTTTTCCCAACTTACCAGCTAATATCCTAGCTGCAGCTAAATCCTTTCTACTTCCAGTTTCTAAATATTGTTTTGAATGTATCTCATAGTGTTCATCTAAAGAAACACACATCAAGTTACTCAAACAATTGTTCTTTCTATTTCCATCTATATGATGTATTTCATAACTTCTACCTAATTCATCAGTTGGTATAGGTCCATTTGCATCTTCCCACAATTTCCTATAATTCATAATAAGTTATTTTATTATAAATATAAGAGTTTACCACCAAACATCAGTTTTCTACCAAATTATTTTAAGTATTTTTCAAGTTACATCAATCAAACTTTACTCCATTCTCAAACATCAACTCTCTAAGGTGTTCTCTACACTTCTCATAGGTTTCGTATTTGTCCGCACTATATTCGTTATCGGGCATATATTTGTATTGTGCTCTCAACCATTGGTCCATTTCCCACAATACGGAATGCATTGATGCACCTTGAGTTGCCATTTCAAACTCATGTGAATCTTCTGGTAATTGAAATTCTAAGATTGCCTTCATTTCTCTTTGGTGTAAAGGCCTAATTTATTTAGAAACTCACGCATAGCATCTACAAGTTCCTTATCGTTCTCAATCAGATTGCCCTTGACATAAATGTCTCCATTTGCCTTGAGTTCAATGATTGGTGTTGATTCCCCATTATTTTGGAATGTAATGCTTTGGGGTTCCATCAATGATGGTGTTGCTATAAGTTTGAATTCTTCTTTTTTCATTTCATTTTGTGTTAAAGGTTACTTTTTAAGGCTGTTCTTAATTACAAGAACAAATGCTTCAATAAAAGGACGGATGATGTATCCCCACCCTAATCCACATAAAAATAGTCCTATTGTCTTCATTTCTCTTTGGTGTTAAAGGTTTTAGATAGCTTCATATGTACTCTCAAAGATTTCTTTCTCTACGAGCCATTTCTCACCTTTGATTCCAACACACAGGTAGTGTTTTCCAAACTCACCCCTGTGATGCTGATTCTTTAATGTTGAGATATATGGCACCAAGTCTGGTTTAAGTCCGTACTTAGCATCTTGCATTACTCCAAGTATACCGTCTTTGTGAATCATTCCATCTTCATCGCCTTTTTCAAACAACTTAGCTTTGACTGTTGCAATCTTTCTATACTCTTTCATTTCTCTTTTGGTGTTAAAGGTTAAAATTGGTGATGAAGTGTTGGTCGCTATTGTTACAATACTCTCATCATAAAGTGTGTATTTTTCAAAGTTTGGGTAGGTCATTTCTCTTTAGTGTTAATTTGATTTTTGACATAAGAAATTTTCTCATCTTCAGTCAAGTCTGTAAAATATTGAACTGCTATTGCGTTTCCAAATAATACTTTTCTTGCCATTACAAATCGGTCTTTAAGCGTAGTGTATTCTTTGTTATAATTAAGTGGTTTAGCAATTTGCCACCCTTCAAACATTTTACCTTCAATCACTACTGATAATTGTTCTGTCATTGATTGGTCTTTTACCAATTCATCAATTAAAATTGTTTTCATTTCTCTTTTGTTTTGTTTACTCCATGTACAACTTCCGCTGAGTATGGGTGGTCCTCTCTTTCAAAGTTCACACTTCGTTGCATCTCAGAAATCATTGATTTTTCTTTAATGATTTGAGCCACCTCATATGCCTGTCCTTTATTAAGAAATAATCCACTTTGTGAGTGGAAGGTTTCTCTTAGGATGTTGTAAATTTCATCTACTTCCATTTAATTTACTATTTCCCACTTTAGTGGTTCACGATTACGCTGATATTGGTCCATTGACCATTCAATATCATCAGTTGTTAATTGAATGATTTCTGGCTGAATATCATCTTGCGTTAGATACGTGATTTTGATGTTATATGTTTTCATACTACAAATATACGAATTATTTTTTAATTTACCAAATTTCAAATCCACCACATTCACGGAGAAATGCGATAAAGTTTTTAACATGCTTTAGTGATGCGGAATGGGATGGCTGAACAATACTACCATCGTTCATTACAACACTACCATATAGAACCTCACCAACTTCATATTGTTCATTAAGTGATGTGGTAATTTCTTCACCTAAGAATCTACCATTTATATCAGTCCAACTTCCTAAGTTAAGATAGATAACATCTGAT
>JGI26081J50195_1000100_pt1 | contig 35008 bp, 22 predicted proteins | sample SaaInl74LU_5_DNA_FD_50195 | JGI IMG/M metagenome (IMG submission 50195) | reverse complement strand
TCCCTGAAACCATTACGTGGGATGCCACGGACGGGGGCGTATCGAATGAGCAGGCAAAAGCCCTGATGATGGGAGTTTGGGACGATAAAAATTCCGAATGTCTCCGCATTGATTTATGGACAAAGGACATGCTCATGGACGACATGAAACGCATGTACCACCAGACCTTTATTTCTATGGCAGACGGATATGAGCGTGCGACAGAAGATACCGCCTTAGCGGCAGATATGCGTGACTTCGCACGTTACTTTGGTGAAAAATCAGGTTTGATTTCGCCGGAGAAATAAGAACCGTACAGTTATAGTTTACGATACATTTCAGTGGTGATACTCTTGTTCACCTCATCAATGTAACGCAGCACTTCCTCACGGCCGGATTTACCTTCAGCCGAAGTCATAAATACGGGCGGCAGCGCCTCCCATTGCAATAAAAGCTTCTTTTTGTACTGGGCGATTTGCTTCATGAGAGACGATGAACCCAGTTTATCAATTTTCGTAAAGACGATCGAAAAAGGTATCCCCTCTATACCACACCACTCCATAAATTCCAGATCTATTTTTTGTGGATCGTGACGACAATCAATCAAGACGAAAGTGTTGATTAAGTTATCGCGCTTCTTGATATAGTTAGTGATCATCTCCTGGAAGATGGCGCGATTCTTCTTTGAAGTTTTCGCATAACCGTAACCCGGTAAATCGACGAGGTACCAATCCTCATTGATTTCGAAGTGATTAATTAGTTGTGTTTTCCCAGGTCGCCCAGAGGTCTTTGCGAGGTCTTTGCGTTGCATCAACATGTTGATCAACGAGCTCTTCCCAACATTCGACCTTCCGATGAAGGCAAATTCATTTTTAGTTGGCGCAGGGCACTCTTTAAGTTCTGCAGATGATTTTACGAATTCAGCGCTGTTAATCTTCATAGTTCCTAGGATTGACGCAAAGTTAGACCAATTTATCGAGGCACCTCAAGAATCGCTATTCACAATCTTATTCACACACTGTTTTCACTTCTTCCCACTTCTTCCCACCGCTCTCCGCAGGGCTTAAAGCGAAGTCTGGCATTTTTACTTCCAAAAGTTATCCACAATGTGTATGTTTGTGGGAAATCGTGGGACAAGAATTCTACTTTTGTAAGAGAGCAGTTAAAAACACATGTTAAACCTCATTGGAGTACACGAATGCAAGATGGATGCGAAGGGTCGCATCAGTCTCCCGGCAGCGCTGAAGAAGCAGCTGGCGCCGGAGATGCATGATGCATTTGTACTTAAAAGGAGTGTATTTAACAGTTGTTTGGAGTTGTATCCTATGCAGGAGTGGAATACGGTCATGAACAAGGTCAACACCTTGAACCGTTTTGTCAAAAAACACAATGATTTTATTCGACTTTTTACGGCAGGCGTAAAGCTTGTAGAATTGGACGGTGCATCTAGAGTGGGGATCAGTCCCGACCTGAAGGCATTTGCCAACCTTAGTAGTCAAATCGTATTGAGNGCCCATAGCGGCATCATTGAGATTTGGGATAAGGACGCGTACGAAAACGCCGTAAATGTGGATAGTGATGACTTTGGATTGCTCGCTGAAGAAGTAATGGGCGGAATAAATCCAAGTCAGAATGAGCTATCATGATCCAGTTCTCTTAACGGAATGCCTTGAAGGTTTACGCATCGATCCCACCGGATCGTATGTCGATGTAACCTTTGGCGGCGGCGGTCATAGCAAGGCCATTTTAGACCAATTAACGACCGGTACCCTGTACGCATTTGACCAGGATCCAGATGCTAAAAACAACCTTCCCGACCATCCGAATCTGGTCTTTATTGCAGCGAATTTCCGCTACATAAAAAACCATCTCCGACTACATGGCGCTAAAAAAGTAGATGGCATTCTTGCAGACCTCGGCGTGAGCTCTCATCAGTTCGATGAAGGGTCGCGTGGATTCTCCATTCGCTTTGATGGACCATTAGATATGCGGATGAATCCAGCTATAGGCATTTCAGCAGAGGAGGTGCTAACCACTTACGAGGAACAAGCGCTCTACGATTTATTCAGAAAACACACCGATCTAAAAAGCCTTAAACCGCTCGTTCATGCGCTTTTGCTGGCACGTGTTCAAGCACCGTTGAAGACTACTGCGGAACTGCGTGAATTGTGTGAACCGTTAGCACCGCGTGGCGGATGGCACAAATACGTAGCCCAAGTTTTTCAAGGCTTACGCATGGAAGTCAATAAGGAGCTTGAAGTACTAGAAGACCTGTTAAACGGTTGTATTGACGTTCTAGCTCCCGGCGGCAGACTCGTAGTAATGAGTTACCACAGCCTTGAAGACCGAATGGTCAAAAACTTTATCAAAGAGGGCAAGGCCACGGGACAAACAGAATCGGACTTTTTTGGCGTGAAGCGACTCCCGTTTAAAGCCATCACTAGAAAACCTGTGGTCGCAACCGCAGAGGAAAACGCAAGAAATCCAAGAGCTACGAGCGCAAAACTACGTATCGCAGAGCGCTCAGAACACGAATGGAACCGCGATGAGTAAGTGGAACAACATATCGTCAAAAATTGGGGCAACACTGCGTATTAGTGACGAAGGCATACTACGCGCACTGCCTTTTGCAGCATGGCTAAGCTTTTTGGCACTGATCTCAATATACACCAGTCACAGTGCAGACCGTAAGGTGCATGAGATAGAGCAGCTAAGTGAAGCCCGACAAGAACTAGAAGCCGAATACACGGAAACGAAAGAAAAACTAACGGATCTCTCTTTGGAGAGCAAAGTCTTGCGCAAGGCAAAAGAACTGGGACTCAACGCGCCTACAGAACGCCCGGATAAAATTGTTGTGGAAGAATGAGCATTGAAATTGGACAAATAAAGAAAAGGATTACTTGGATCAGCGCAGCAGTGTATGCGTTCTTCCTAATCATCCTTGTCCGATTATTCTATGTCTCACTCGTCATGGGACCTGAGCTTAGAGTACAGAGTCAAGAGCGGGTGATTGAGCGCCGACCCATTGAAGCAAAACGAGGCGACATCTACAGTGCAGACGGCAAAACCCTGGCAACGACTAAGCCGGTTTACAACATTCATTTCGACGCTCTAACGGTGGATGCCACTGTCTTCAATGAGGAGGTTGCTGGGCTAAGCGAAAAATTAGCCATCCTTAATCCTAAGCGGAACGCATCGCAATGGGAACGTTATCTCCGTAGTGAGCGAGATAAAAAACACCGCTACATTCCGTTGGCGGCAGATTTGAATTACAGCCAATTGCAGCGGATTAAAACCTACCCCATTCTCTCTCGCGGGGCGTTTCAAGGCGGCTTGATTATTCAAGAAAAGCTCGAGCGCATTCAAATGGCTACCGACGTTCGATCTAGAACTATAGGTCGTGATAAAGATGGTGCGCAAGCCGGTCTTGAGGGTTATTACAGTAATTACTTGCAAGGCAAACCGGGCAACCGACTGATGCAAAAAATCACCGGGAACGACTGGAAACCGCTGGATGATCCGCAAGCCGTAGAGCCCGTAGATGGGTTCGATCTGTTTACCACTATAGATACGCGCATTCAAGATGTTGCCCAGCAGAGTCTTCTTGCCCAATTAAAAAAATACGATGCTGATCATGGAACAGCAGTAGTCATGGAAGTTGCAACAGGACGCATCGTTGCTATGGCTAACCTCGGTCGCAATGAAGACAGTGTTTACAGTGAGCTACGCAACTACGCGGTTTGGGAGCGCACTGAGCCAGGCTCCACCATTAAACTTCTCAGCGCCATGGCGCTGCTTGAAACTGGGGTAGCCGACACCAGCGATAAGGTTGATACAGAAGATGGAGTAGTTACGATTTACGGAAAAAAGGTTAGGGATTCGCGCAAGGGCGGTTACGGCACTATTTCATTGCGTAAGGCTTTCGAGGTTAGCTCGAATACGGGCATTGTGAAATTGGTCCAGAAGCATTTCGAACAGCATCCAGACGACTATGTCGATTTCCTCTACAGCCGCGGTTTTCACGAAACTACTGGCATTACCATTAAAGGCGAAAGCGCTCCAAACATACCAAAACCCAATGATGATCGCTGGTCCGGGATTTCACTTCCGTGGATGGCCTACGGTTACGGCGTCGAGTTCACTCCGCTTCAACTATTGACCATCTACAATGCTGTGGCGAACAACGGGACCATGGTAAAACCTCAGATTGTTGAACGCATCATGGACCACGGTCGGATCGTTGAGGATTTTGAAACCGCNATTCTCAATCCAGCCATATGCTCACAAGAGGTGGTTAANAAACTCCAGGTTATGTTGGAAGGCGCCGTACAATATGGTACCGCTAAAAATATTTATGACCAGCGGGTTCCCGTCGCAGGAAAAACCGGTACGTGTCAGCTGAACTACTGGCGTGGCGGAAAAGATTACCAAAGCTCATTTGCAGGCTATTTTCCAGCCAATGACCCTAAATACAGCTGCATCGTAGTGATCAATAAGCCGGACTACTACAAGGGCTATTATGGAAACATCGTCGCAGGACCAGTATTTAAGGCCATCGCAGACGAAGTGTACAGCCAGTTGCCTGAACCCCCGACCACCTTAAACAGCGAACAACTCATCGCCGCGCGTACTACTGCCGTCGGCGAAGACCGCTTTGAACAAGCGTTCCAAAAGAACTTCCTACCCAGCCTTAGTGGATTAGATGCGCGCACAGCGACACGAATATTAGAGGGACAAGGAATTGCAGTTTCGCTTATAGGTACAGGTCGCGTAGTACGACAAGAACCGGCTTTAGGTACCCCACTCCACCAATGTTCCACCGTAAAACTAGTACTGCGATGAAACTACTTAAAGACTTGCTTTACGGCGTTCGCATCCAAGAAATCATAGGGAATACACAAATCGCTATTGAGCGCATTTGTTATGATAGTAGAAAGTCCGGGAAGAATGCATTGTTTGTGGCCATTTCCGGTACCCAAGTCGATGGGCACGACTACATCGAAACCGCGCTAGATGCAGGTGCTATTGCAATAGTTTGTGAAAAAATACCTGCGAAAACCAGAGAAGGCATTCATTATATCCAAACAAAGGACAGTGCTTATGCATTGAGCGCCGTTGCGGCGAATTGGTTCGGTAATCCGAGCGAGGAAATGAAAGTTATCGGCGTTACCGGCACCAACGGTAAAACTACAGTTGCCACCCTTCTTTTTGATCTGTTCAGCACACTTGAAGGGGAGCTTTGTGGACTCTTGAGTACCATTTCAGTTCGTATCGGAAGAACAACCGTACCAGCGACGCACACCACACCTGATGCATTGGCTGTTCAAGAGCACATGCGTGCGATGGTAGATGCCGGCGTAAAATACTGCTTCATGGAGGTAAGCTCTCATGCACTGGTGCAACACCGTACAGCGCATGTAGATTTTGACGTTGCCGTATTCACGAATATCACGCGCGACCATTTGGATTACCATGGAGATATGAACGGGTATATAGCCGCGAAGAAACTGCTCTTTGATGGACTCAAATCGGACGCTATTGCACTTTATAACGAGGATACCAAACACGGCCCTACCATGATTAGCACTACGAAAGCTAAGGTGAAGAGCTATGCCTTGAAATTCCCGGCAGATTATAAGGTCAAACTATTAGAGCGTCGGTTTGACGGAATGCTTTTGACTTTAAACGACCAGGAATGCTGGTCGCGCATTCTAGGGGATTTTAACGCTTATAATTTATGTGCCCTTTATGCGGTTGGAATAGAATTGGGTAAGGATCCGCTTCAACTCCTTACCGCTATTAGTCTACTCAAGCCTGTGGACGGTCGTTTCCAAGCCCTTCAAGGAAAGGACATCACGGCCGTAGTGGATTACGCACACACACCAGATGCACTTCAAAATGTGCTAGAAACGATCAAGGACCTGAATCAAGGGAAAGGAAAAGTCATAACCGTAGTGGGCTGCGGTGGAAATAGGGACAAAGGAAAACGTCCTCAAATGGCAGCAATCGCAGCAAAAGAAAGCAATAAAGTGATACTCACGAGCGACAATCCGCGCGATGAAGAACCCGCTACCATCCTTGCCGAAATGGAGGCTGGGCTCAGTCCCGATCAAAAAGCTCGGGTGTTGACCATAGCGGACCGCGCCCAAGCTATAAAAAGCGCACTTATGCTAGCCCAAGCGGGTGACATTGTCCTCATCGCAGGAAAAGGGCATGAAAAATACCAGGAGATCAAAGGAGTACGAACCCATTTCGATGATGTCGAAGAGGTACAAAACTTCCTAAACCACTAATATTATGCTGTACTACCTTTTTACTTATTTAGACCAAGCCTACGACATTCCAGGAGCCGGTGTATTTCAGTACATCACGTTCAGAGCCGCAATGGCAGTGATTACCTCATTAATCATCTCCATGTTGTTTGGAAAACGATTGATTGACCGGTTACAACGATTACAGGTCGGTGAAACCGTTCGCGATCTAGGCCTGGAAGGACAGAACCAGAAAGCGGGAACACCAACGATGGGTGGTGTGATTATCATTTTGGCTATTGTGGTACCTACCCTGCTTTGGGCAAAATTGGACAACATCTACATTTTGTTGATGCTCATTTCGACCCTTTGGATGGGCGCGATTGGCTTTTTAGACGACTATATCAAGGTCTTCAAAAAGGATAAAAAAGGACTGCGTGGCATTTTCAAGGTGATCGGTCAAATTGTGCTCGGTATCATTGTGGGCAGCACGTTGTATTTCCACCCTGAAGTCACCATCAAAGAAAAGCAACCGGTGGTGGAAAGCGCCTCTTGGGTAGCCGGTGATGATGCGCCTGCGGCAACCTACGGCGATGCCGTAAAGAGCTCAAAAACTACCCTTCCCTTCTTAAAGGACAACGAATTTGACTACGATATTTTCACCCGTTGGATAGGACCTACAGGGTCAAATTGGACTTGGTTGGTGTACATTTTCGCGGTCATCTTTATCATTACAGCCGTCTCGAATGGAGCCAATTTAACCGACGGATTGGACGGGTTAGCCACCGGCACCACCGCCATTGCCGGAACAGCCTTATTAGTTCTGGCTTATGTAAGTGGCTCGATCGTCTTCTCGAGCTACCTCAACATTATGTACATCCCAAATTCAGGGGAACTTGTGATTTTCACTGCCGCATTTATTGGAGCCGCCATAGGATTCTTATGGTACAATAGCTTCCCAGCGCAAGTCTTCATGGGCGATACGGGGTCACTAGCGATCGGCGCCATCGTGGCCGTCATCGCACTCGCTGTTCGAAAAGAGTTCCTATTACCCATCATAGCAGGAGTATTCCTAGCAGAGAATGTTAGTGTCATTTTACAAGTGAGCTACTTCAAATACACGAAGAAAAAATACGGTGAAGGCCGTCGAATTTTCTTGATGAGTCCGCTGCACCACCATTACCAAAAGAAGGGGTACCCGGAAACTAAAATTGTGACTCGATTCTGGATTGTGGGCATCATGCTCGCAGTATTGGCCATCGCAACCTTGAAGCTGAGATAAGTTGAACCATCCTTACTCAAATATCGCCATAATTGGTGCCGGCATTAGCGGCATGGGTGCAGCGCAATTAGCGTATGTACTGGGTATTCCTGCATTTCTTAGCGACGCAAAAGCGCTTTCTGAGAAAGACAAGGAACGGCTCAACCATTGGGGTATCGACTATGAGGAAAATGGTCACGATGTGGACCGACTAAAAGCCGCAGCAGCCATCATAAAAAGTCCCGGCATTCCGCACACGGCAGCAATTATTAAGNCACTGAAAGCCGGCGGTGCAGTCGTTTTGGGTGAAGTGGANTGGGCGGCCAACTATACTGCGGCCAAGCTGATTGGCATCACCGGTAGTAACGGAAAAACAACAACCGCTACGTTGTGCCACCACATTATTGCTGCGGAAAAAGATGCTGTTTTAGCTGGAAATGTTGGTCAAAGTTTAGCGGGCACGCTCGCGAACCGAATGCAGCAGGGACAGCCGGATCCTGAAGTGGTGGTTTTGGAGTTGAGCAGTTTCCAATTGGACGATGTCTTCCGATTAAAATTGGACCAAGGTATACTGACTAATATCACCCCGGATCACCTCGATCGGTACGACTACGATTTAAAAAAATATGCGGCGAGTAAAATGCAATTGGCCACCTATACCTCAGGGCAATTCATCTACTGCGATGATGATCCGATCACAAAATCAGCGCTAGAGCAGTGGTTGCAAGACCATCCTAACCCGCCAACGCTATTGGCCTACGGAACAGACGCACCTGCAGGTCCGCACAGAATAACAACGAAAGAAAACAACACAATAACCATTCAATTAAATAACGAAGCAATGACTATTGAAGAACTCGCTTTACAAGGAAAGCACAACATGTACAACAGCATGGCCGCAGGTTTGAGCAGCCGCTTGATGAACATCAGAAAAGAAACCGTTCGCAAACAACTATCGACCTTCGACTCGCTCGAACACCGCTTAGAAAGTGTATTAAACATTAGCGGTGTAGAATACATCAACGACAGCAAGGCAACCAATGTGAACGCCGCGTATTACGCCTTAGAATGCCAAAGCAAACCTGTGGTTTGGATCGTTGGCGGTGTGGACAAAGGAAATGATTACGCGGAATTGCTCCAGCTCGTTCAAGGCAAAGTGAAAGGCATTGTAGCATTGGGCTTAGACAATGAGAAAATCAAAGCAGCTTTTGGAACCGTTCCGGCCTTTGCCGAAGCAGATACGATGAAAGATGCCGTTCGCGCAGCATCAAAGATGGCAGACAAAGGAGATGTAGTATTACTCAGCCCTTGCTGCGCTTCATTCGATCTCTTCGAAAACTATGAAGACCGCGGACGCCAATTCAAAAATGCAGTTCGCATGCTTTAAGACAGTATACGGTGAATACAGTCCATAAATATCTAAAAGGGGACCAATTCCTTTGGGGCCTCATCCTACTGCTCATGCTCGTGAGCTTCTTGCCTATTTACAGTGCAAGCAGCTCCCTTGCGTACAAATTCAGCGGTGGAAACACCTTTAGATTTTTGACCAGACACCTGATACACTTAGTCCTCGGCGGCTTCTTTTTATACAGCGTACACCGATTAAACTTCAGAATCATCGGTAAATTCTCGATCATCATTCTGCCCGCCGCCATCGTTCTACTTGTGGTAACCTTACTTCAAGGCACTACTATGGGCGGTGCAAATGCGGCACGTTGGGTGCGTATTCCGGTTCTAAATATGAGTTTTCAAACCTCAGCTTTTGCTTCGTTAGCGCTGCTGGTTTGGCTCGCCCGGTGGTTAGCAAAACCCCGAGACTTCGCCTTGTTTAAAAGCTTGTATTACCCGCTAGGAGCCATTGCCCTGACGCTAATTTTTATTTTACCGGCCGATTTTTCTACAACCGCCATCATCTTCGGGATGACCTTCATTCTAATGATTGCTGCCGGTGTCCCTTGGAAACATCTAGGCAAAATCATCGGTATTGGAGCGGCAGTTCTCACTCTTTTCATCTTAATCGTCCTTGCCTTCCCTGGAATTTCAAACCGGGTCGATACCTGGAAATCACGGATCGTAAACTTCGGCGCAACGGATTCTGATGCCTCCTACCAAACCGACCTTGCGAAAATGGCCATTGCAGAAGGACAACTCTTCGGCAAAGGACCGGGGAAGAGCGTTCAGAAAAATTTCCTACCGCAATCGAATTCGGATTTTGTATTCGCCGTTATCACGGAAGAGTATGGCCTTGTAGGCGCGAGCGGTGTAGTACTCTTGTATATGGCACTGTTTCGACGTTTTGTCCGAATCGCCCGTCGTGCACACACTAAGTTTGGTACACTACTCGTGTTAGCTGCGGCCTCCGGTATGATCTTACAAACCCTAGTGAATATGGGTGTAGCAACCAACCTCATGCCGGTCACGGGACANACCCTGCCCTTCTTGAGCGCAGGCGGATCCTCCATCTGGATGACTTGTATTGCATTAGGCATCATCTTAAGCGTCAGTCATACCGATGTCGAGAAGGTGGTGGGTGAAAGTGCACAAAGTCAAGAAGAACACGAAAACGTCGAAGCCCATGTCTAAAAGTTTTATCATNAGCGGAGGCGGAACCGGGGGTCATATATTCCCAGCATTAAGCATTGCTAATGGNCTCAAAGCACGCTATCCAGATGCTGAGATTCATTTCATAGGCGCTAAAGGCAAAATGGAAATGACCAGAGTACCTGCCGCTGGATTTAACATAACGGGGGTACCCATCGCGGGAATTAATCGTCAAAAACCTTGGAAAAGCTGGAGCGTTCCGTTCAAACTGGTTTACGCACTATGGCTGTGCCGCAAGATTTTAAAAACCCGTAAACCCGATGCAGTGATTGGGACGGGNGGCTATGCCAGTGGACCGGCGTTGCTNATGGCACAACGGATGGGTATTCCCACAGTCGTTCAAGAGCAAAACAGCTTCGCCGGGGTAACGAATATCAAATTAGGCGCCAAGGCGAAAGCCATCTGCACGGCATATAAAAACGCGGAGCGGTTCTTCCCAACCGATAAAGTACACCTTACGGGCAACCCCGTGCGAGAAGCGTTTACCAATCCGCTACCGAAACAAAGCGAGTGTAAAAAGACATTGGGCCTCGACCCGAAACGACCGACACTGCTCATTTTAGGNGGAAGTTTAGGGGCAAGAGCCGTGAATCAGCAGATGGAAAAGTGTCTTCCGATCCTACTGCAACAAGGCTGGCAGATCTATTGGCAATGCGGGAAACTGTACGAAAAAGAATACGTATCGCTTACCTCGGAAACGGTAAAAGTGCATGCATTTATTGACGATATGGCTACTGCTTATGCCGCTGCAGATGCGATTGTAAGTCGGGCTGGAGCCGGCACCTTAAGCGAACTCTGTTTGATCGGTAAAGCTGCAGTGCTCATTCCTAGCCCTAACGTCGCGGAAGACCATCAAACACATAATGCGCGTGCATTGAGCGAAAAAGGTGCAGCAGTGCTCATTCCTGAAATAGAATTGGACCAGCGCTTTACGATTGAGCTTGAAGCGCTGTATCAAAACACCAAGCGCAGGGACCGATTAGGCGAGAATATTAAAAAACTTGCCCTCCCCAATGCAACCCATGATATATGTACCCTGATTAGCGAATTGATTGCGTGATAAAGAAACATTCACATATCGTATTTATTGGGATCGGCGGGATCGGCATGAGCGCATTGGCGCGTCATTTTCTGCATCAAAACATTCCTGTTTTCGGATTTGACCGCACCAAAACGGCGCTGACAGAAGCTTTAGAAAAGGAAGGTGCACTACTTTGCTACACCGAAGATCTCGACGCCTATCCAGGTTGGCCTGCGGCAGAAACCACGGTTATTTACACCCCTGCAATTGCCCCAACGCACCCATGGCGCATATTTTTTGAGGCCTATGAACCCATCAAACGTGCAGCTGCACTGGGACTCATCACGAATGGCCAAAAGACACTAGCGGTTGCTGGCACCCACGGCAAAACCACCACGAGTGCAATGCTTACGCACCTCTTAACAGAGGCCGGACTAGATCCTACCGCTTTTATTGGCGGCATCTTAAGTGCATCCGGTACCAACTATAGATTGGGTAACGGCCCGTGGATGATTGTAGAAGCAGATGAATTTGACCGCTCCTTCCTGCATCTTCATCCTGCAGCAGCGGCAATAACCACCGCAGATGCAGACCATTTGGATATTTACGCCGACGAAACCGATTTAACCAACACCTTCGATGCCTTCATTCAACAAGTTGAAGGACCAACTTTTTCTGGAACTACCTTAAAAGAAACTACGGCTGTTGGCAATCCCGAGGATTTTGCCTTTGCAACGAATATTCAATCCAACCAGGGAGCCTATTCTTTTACCCTTCAATTGGACACAAATACGGCAGAGACAAAACTTTTCATGCCGGGTAAACACAACGTCTACAATGCCGTCCTCGCTGCAGCCCTTGCACATTATGCAGGCGTTTCTTTAGCACAAATCGCCACCGCCCTTCCAACTTTTGGTGGAATAAAACGCAGATTTGAATACCACCTAAAGGGAGCTACGACGCTCATCGAAGATTACGCGCACCACCCTACTGAGCTAGAGGCAATGATCGATAGTGTACACGAAATGTATCCAGAGAACACTATTCTACTGTGTTTTCAACCCCATTTATTCAGTCGTACAAGAGATTTCTTTGAAGGATTTGTACAGCAGCTCAAACGCGTACATCAATGCATCCTATTGCCCATTTACGCTGCACGTGAACAGCCTATCGACGGTATAAATTCCGAAGCCCTGGCCCTACAAATTCCTGGTGCAAAAACGTGCACAGCAGCCGCGCTCCCAGAACTAGTGGCCCACTTACAATGTGATGTGGTACTCGTTGTGGGTGCCGGCGATATAGGCGATACCGTACCCCACTTAAAAGCCGTTTTACGATGAAAAAGAAGCGACTTTTATATACCGCATTGAGCATCATCTTCGGTACAGGACTGATTTTCAGTGCAGTGCTGAGTATGCAGCACTGGAAAAACGCGGCGTTCAGCACCGTGGAAGTGAAGTTTTACTACCCTGATAATCAAGCACTTGTAGTTAGCTCCGAAGTAGAACCGCTGATTACTTCTTTTTTGGCCGCACAGCCCGATTCCATTGCGCTTAAAACACCTGCATTTTTGTTAGAAACCTCTTTGGAAGCACTGCCGTACGTGGCCGATGCGCAGGTATATTGGAATCTAAATGAGTCTCTAGTGGTAACGGTGGTTTCAAAGCAAGCAAAAGCAAAGGTCTTTATGAACGACCAACAGTTTTTGCTCACCCAAACCCACGAGCTGTTGCCCGTACCGAGACAAACACCGCTAGACTTGCCCATCATCACGGGGGTAAATGACAGCACTACTGCCGCTAGAGCCGGTACGTTATTAGATGTAGTGTTTGCCAGTCCGGCATTCACCTCAGACGGCCTCGCGCAGATGGAGGTAAACGCTTCGAATGTTGTGCTCATTCCTCAAGGATATGCGCACCGCATCACGGCAAATGCCGGAAATGAATTGGCCGGTGACTTGCGAAAGTTGAGCGCTTATTATGCCGCTACGCCGACGCAGGATTTAGAAGAAATAAGAAGCATTGACTTGCGATATAAAAACCAAGTAGTAAGCACGACGAGATGATACAGAACGCCCCTTTAGCAGTAGGTCTGGACATCGGAACCACTAAAATTGTAGCCGTGGTGGGCCGATTAAACGAGCACCGCAAGATTGAAGTCTTGGGTATCGGAAAAAGTAAAAGCCTCGGTGTCCAACGCGGGGTGGTAGCAAACATTACGCTCACCATCGAGAGTATTCAAGCCGCGGTAAAAATGGCCGAAGAAAATTCTGGCTTGAAAATTACTGAGGTCATGGTGGGTATTGCCGGGCAACACATTCGCTCGATGCAACATTCAGACTACATCATGCGCGAAGATGCAGAGGCTATTATCAATGTGGAAGATCTCGCTTCTTTGCAAAAAAACGTCCACAATCTCGTTATGATGCCTGGGGAGCAAATCTTACATGCATTGCCTCAAGAATACAAGGTGGATGGGGATGCCAACATTGTCAACCCACAGGGAATGTACGGATCGCGGTTGGAAGCCAATTTCCACATCGTCGTTGGTCAAATTGCCTCCATTAAAAACATCGCACGCTGTGTCGAACAGAGTGAACTGAAAGTAGGCGACATAACGCTTGAACCATTGGCTTCAGCAGCAGCCGTTCTCGCAGAAGAAGAAAAAGATGCGGGTGTAGTCCTCGTCGATATCGGCGGTGGAACGACCGACATTGCCATTTTTAAGGACCAAATCATTCGTCATACGGCAGTTATACCTTTTGGTGGCAAAGTCATTACCGAAGACATCAAAGAAGGGTGCGAAATTATCGAGAAACAAGCGGAGACCTTGAAAGTGAAGTTTGGCTCTGCGTGGCCAGGAGAGAACAAAGACAATGAGATCGTGAGCATCCCTGGACTCCGCGGTAGACCGCCAAAGGAAATCAGCTTAAAAACATTGTCGAAGATTATCAATGCACGCGTTCGTGAAATCATGGAAAGTGTCATTGCAGAAATCCGCAATTACCAACAAAACGATCCGCGAAAGCGACTTATCGGCGGTATTGTTCTGACCGGAGGAGGTTCGCAGTTGAAGCACATGAGCCAATTGGTCGAATACCTCACCGGCATGCCGACACGTATTGGTTACCCGAACGAGCATTTAGCGAGTGGATACGTCAAGGAATTGGCCTCACCCGTTTATGCAACCTCCATTGGTCTATTGAGCATGGCGTTAGAATCGCAGGACCATCCTATGGCTTACGACCCTAGAGAAACCGAGCAGCCCATCGTTCCTGAAACTCCCATTGCACAAGAAGAAGAACAAACCNAAGAAGTTGAAGGCGCACCGGATCAAACGGGCAGTACACAAGCAGCGCCGCGTAAAGATCCTTTCTGGAAAGGCTTTATGAACAACATCAGAGAGTGGCTAGAAAACGACGAAGACATCGAATAACCGAACAACCATGATAGAAGACGGAATTCAATTCAACCTTCCTAAAAACAGAAGCTCAGTCATCAAAGTTATTGGTGTAGGAGGCGGAGGATCTAACGCAGTTAACCACATGAAAACTGTGGGTGTGAATGGCGTGGATTTTATTATTTGTAACACAGATGCGCAGGCACTTTACCATAGTCCAGTCGCGAATAAGGTCCAATTAGGCGCTTCACTCACCGAAGGACTAGGTGCTGGAGCAGATCCCGAGATTGGCCGCAGTGCTGCGGAAGAAAGTATTCAAGAGATTCAAAACATTCTCGAAACCGGTACTAAGATGTGTTTCATCACGGCCGGCATGGGCGGTGGTACGGGTACAGGAGCTGCACCCATTATCGCTAAAGCTGCACGTGAAATGGGCATACTTACCGTGGGAATTGTAACGGCCCCCTTCTCTTTCGAAGGGAAAATGAGAGCAGATCAGGCAGAGGAAGGCATCAAAGCGATGCGCGATGCGGTAGACAGCCTCATTGTCATCAACAACGACAAACTGCGCCAGGTCTATGGTGATTTAGGGTTTAGAAATGCGTTCAGCAAAGCCGATGAGGTTTTGGCNGGAGCAGCTAAAGGCATTGCCGAAGTCATTACGAACCACTATACGCAGAACATTGACCTGCGCGATGCCAAAACCGTCCTAGAAAACAGCGGGTCCGCTTTGTTTGGAACTGGCGAAGGCGAAGGTCCAGGCCGTGCGGCGGCAGCCGTAGGTGCAGCATTAGACTCGCCACTACTGAATGACAACCACATTAAAGGTGCTAAAAACGTCTTGTTGTTGTTGACTTCAGGGGACGGTGAGCAGGAAGTAACCATCGATGAAATTGGCGAGATTACCGACCATATCCAACGCGAGGCAGGTGGAAATGCGAATGTGATTATGGGAATTGGCTCTAGTGAAGAAACAGGCAGCCGCATTACATGTACCATCATCGCAACCGGATTCCCAACAGGCACCCAAGTACTCCCTTCAGACAAGCCGGAAGTGGTGAAATACGACCTCGATACCAACGAAACGGGGGATGTACCCACGCCACAAACCGCCTTAGAAGAAGTTCCTAGTGCGGCGTCTTCAGAACGCGTTGTGATGGATCTTGAAACCTTTGAAGAAACGGTAGAACCGGAAGCAGAAGTGTATTCAGAAGCTGCCCCAGCAACCACTGAGGCTACACCTGAATTGGACGCAGAAACCGAAGGCTTCCCGCAGCTACCTGATGAAGATATTGACGCCACCTTTGAAGCGACTCTCCATAACGACGCGCAAATCAACGAGGAGGAAGCCCCTACGGTTCATGTCCTTGAGTGGGATATGGAAGAGGACTCCGAGGAGGCCGTCGTGAAGGAAGAAGTTGTAGACGAATCGGACTACGACCTAAATGACGAAAAGGACTCCAATGAATCATCGGTCTTATCTGGAGGATGGGATCTGTTCTCGCAAGATGAATTGATTGAAGAAGAAATGGAATTGACCTTTGTTGACGAGGATGAATCTGATGCCGTACTTGCTGAAGAGGAGACCACAGTTGAGGCACATTCTGAAGCTGACTTTGATGCACCCGCCCCACCTCAAATGGAGCGCAACACGCTGGATTCGCAAGAGGAAAACAAGGAAGAAGTTATTGCCACGTTCTCCGCTCTTGAAACACCTACTAAAGACTTTGAGAACGCTCACATTCCCAACGAGGACGCAAAAGCGATCGGGGAAGAGCGCAGGTTTACCCTCGAAGATATCGATGGTGATGGCTTTACGCTTGAGATCGAGGACCTGGATACGCCGCAAGAACCTCGCAACCACAACGACAGTATAGAAGATACCCAATACGACCCTTTTGATCTTAGCTTGAGTGAGATGCCCGAACTCAAGCAGAAGGCGGAACAAGAAAGTGTGGAGAGCAGTTTTACTCTGGCCAATAAAGAATTTGATTTAGAGCCTCAAGCGCACAGCACCATGACTGAAGTTGAAACGCTTGATCAGGAGGACCCAGCATTGCATTTTCAGATCAAAGAAAGTGAGACTCCAGCGGTAAAGGAAACACCGGAAGAAGCGACTAATTTTGACATGGATCAACCCCTGAGCCAGATGCCTAAGCGGACGCTCAGTGATTTGCCACCGAAAATCCAAGACCGTATGTCACGCTTGCAATCGTTCCAATACCAATTCAAAGCCAACCTGCAGAACCTGAGTGAAGCGGAACGCGTTCCCGCATATATGCGCCAAGGCATGGAAGTGGATTTAGATCATAAAAGCAGTGAACAACCCTCTAACATTGGCGTTGACAACGATGGAAACATCCGAACAAATAATTCATTTTTACACGATAACGTAGATTAATTATGTCACTAGAAGCACAAATCATGACCGATTTAAAATCGGCTATGAAAGCAAAAGACCGCGTCGCTCTTGAAACCCTTCGCGCCATAAAAACTGCGATTCTCAATGAGAAAACGGCAGTAGGAGCAGGAGTAATGACAGCGGCCGACGAAATGAAGCTTCTGACAAAGTTGCGAAAGCAACGCGTAGAAAGCGCCACCATTTTTAGAGCACAAAACAGAGCGGATCTTGCTGAACCGGAAGAAGCTCAGCTCGCGATTATCGAACGCTACTTACCCGAAATGCTCTCTGAGGCAGCGATCGAATCAAAAGTTAAGGACATCATTGCAGCCGTAGGCGCGACATCCATGGCAGATATGGGCAAAGTAATGGGTCAGGCGTCTGCTGCGATGGCGGGTCAGGCAGATGGTAAAGTGATTAGTGGAATAGTGCGTAAACTCCTCGCTTAAATTCACATTCAGTTAATAGTAAAAGCCCGGCCTTCGCAGGGCTTTTTTAGTTAAATTTGTGACCATTAATAACTACAGTTGTGAGACGATCCTTTCTTTTGGTATTGAGCATTTTAACACTAAACAGTGTTGCACAAGACCGTACCGTACGTCTTATGACTTACAATCTTTTGAATTACCGCAATACGACTAGCTATTGCACGGGTTCAAACAACAACTCCAGCAGCAAAGAAGGACATTTAGAAACCATCATAAGCGAAATAGAACCGCATGTGGTGGTTATGAACGAAATAGGCAGTAACCCAAACAATCTTACCTACCTCCTTAACAACGCATTTAATACCGGTTCAACTACACACTGGGCCATGGCGAACCATGTACACAACGGTTTTTCCTCGCTGGTCAATGGCGTAGCATACCGAAGTGATATTTTAGGCATCACAAACCAGTGGGCAATCACTAAAGACGCCGATAACAATGCTTTAGTTCGAGCCATCGACATCGTTCGCTTCTACTACAAAGACGCGTTGTTGCAAGGCAATAGTGATACTGCGACATTCGTTGTTATTGGCGCACATTTTAAAGCAGGAAATACCTCTTCTGACGGTGCAGAACGCAACAAAGCGGCTACAGCAATCATCGACTGGGTCGACGCGCACAACTTTGAGAACGTTTTCTTATTGGGTGATCTCAATACCTATTCCAGCAACGAAGCTTCTTTTCAAAGCTTGATCGGAGGAAATACCTTTCGCTTTGAAGATCCCATTACCTCTAATGGAAACTGGCACAACAACAGCAGTTTTGCTTCCATACACACCCAGAGTACTCGTACTTCAGGGAATTGTCATTCCGGCGGCGGTTTAGATGATCGCTTTGACCACATTCTCTGTTCGGAGGCCATTATTGAAGGCGACGAACAAATCACCTACGCCCCAAACAGCTATTTTGCCGTAGGAAACGACGGAAATCATTTTAACAATGCTATTACTTCTGGGACTAATTACAGTGTGAGCAGTGCTGTATTGAGCGCCCTATATGCATTGAGCGATCACCTCCCGGTGATTGTAGATATCGAAATTGAAGGACAACAGTTGGCCATAGCATCGCATGAAGGGAATTGGACCCTACCGAATCCCATGCCTACAGGTGCTACACTAACACTACCGGAGCAGAGTAGATTACACATCAGCACGTTGGCAGGGCAAGAATTGTTCGAAACCTCCGAAACTACCTTTACCGTTCCCGTACTACCAAAGGGCACGTACCTTCTTCGTTTAGAGACCATGAACGGTCACACCACGCGTAAAATCATTTTTTAATGCAGCACAGAATCCTCCTTCTTTTCGCCCTTTTGTGTAGCCTTTTTACGCAAGCACAAAACTTTGAAGAGTTCCAAACAACGCAGGCGAACATTCGACTNTCNGCGACGAACGCCGGTACTTTTGGGAACGCCTTCAGAGGATATAAAGACGGTTCAGGCACTCCTTCATTAGAGTACCCTGCTGGTTCGGGAATTGAACACTTATTTGAAGGCGGTATTTGGATTGGCGGCACAGCTAATGGTGTTATTCGTGTCAGCACTTCTGCATACGATTCGCCGCAGGGCTATGCTCCTGGCCGTGGAGGATTTGAATTCAATCCGGTCCCAGGAATGCCCGTCAAAGAAATGAGCAGTTTAAGAACTTCTCCGAAGTTTAATTCCGCGGCCATTTCCCATCAAGATTTTATTGCCCATTTTTCTGATTCTACTTTATTGGTGCCGGGAACCTCTATCCCAATCAACAATCACATTAACCCGATGGATATTGTTGCAGAAATGCGCCTATTGAATTGGAACTACAGCTTTTCGGATTTCATGGCCATGTGTTCACTAACCCTCTACAACACGGGGGACCAAACCTTTGAAGATCTTTACATAGGGTTATGGAACAATACAGTGGTACGAAATGTGAATATTACGCCTGCAGGAGCGGGTGGTGCTACCTTCTATTCTCAAGGCGGAAATGGCTTTGTGGACAGTTTGAATCTCGCCTATTGTTACGATGCCACTGGTGACGAAGGATTTACCGACAGCTACGTGGGCCAGGTATTTTTAGGTGGTGAAGACAAACAAGGCTTCCGCCACCCTAGAACGGATTCCAGTTTTAGAGTTAACTACAACGCCTGGGTGTTCAATAACAGTGGACAAAGCACCTTCTTTTTTCCGACCACAGACCAGCAGCGCTATCAAAAAATGATGGACGGCTTTAACCACAATCCATGCTGGACCAACCCTTCATCTGCAGGCTGTGTGAGCACACTAGACGTAGATCTTCAAAGCGAGCTCAACAAAAGTGGAAACCGATCTGATCTCATTTCAGCCGGTCCGTTCAGCACCTTTGCGCCAGGAGATACCATCAACATCGCTTTTGCCTTTGTGGTGGCAAAGAAAATGGAAGACGGAAACCCAAATGCCCAAAACAATGCGGTTCAACGCAGTGGATTGCTCAGCGCAGCGAATTGGGCACAAACCACTTACAATGGAGAAGATGGCAACTTCAACGGTGTTTTAGATCCAGGAGAAGATAAAGACGGTAATGGGGAAATTACACGCTTCATCCTTCCTACACCACCCTCCATTCCCTATTCTAGAGTGGAGGCCGGAGAAAATAGTGCAACCATCTATTGGGCGAGCAATAGTGTTACAAGCGTTGACCCCATCTCCAAAAAACAAGATTTCGAAGGGTTCAACATCTACGCTACTAGCACGGGCTTTGATGTGTTCGGTACCCCAAACCTTGCTGAAGATTTAAGCTTAGTTGCCTCTTTTGACAGCACCGGAAACGATTATGGAATGAATAACGGATTTACGCCGGTATTGCTTCCCACACCTAAACAGTTCGAGAACGATACAGTGGTTTATGAATATGCCTACACGCTTTCACCACTTCCCAACGGATGGCAAACCGCAATGGCTGTTACCGCTTTTGATAAAGGCGATCTAAATGCTGGTCTTGAAAGTCTTGAAAGCTCCGCCCTCGCAAACGTAACACGCGTCTTCCCCGGTACAGAAGCTGCGGATGAAGAAGATCGGCCGTATGCTTATCCCAACCCCTATTACCTGAGTGCAGGATGGGAGGGACAGAGTAACTTCCAGGAAGAAAGTCGTAAAATCATTTTTGCCAACCTTCCTGCACATTGTCAAATCACAATCACCACAGCGGCAGGCGATTTGATCGATACGTTTGAACACACCCCTAATTACAATGGCTCAGATACCCGTTGGTTTAGAACCTTCGGATCAGAAAATCCCGTTCAAAACACCTTCTCAGGCGGAGAGCATGCTTGGGATTTATTATCAAAAGAGAGTCAAATCATCGCTCGAGGTACCTACCTTTTACATGTACAAGATTTAGAAACTGGAAAACGAACTACAGAACCCTTCATAATAGTTAAGTAATGAGAAAACATCTACTCACCCTTTTAGTTGCTGCATTCGCATCAACTGCTTTTGGCCAATCCTACGTTAGCATCAGTGCAATTAATAACGTTTCGGCTTCAGATCTAGCTGCTTGTAATGATACCTCNGCCTACCTCGGGCAGACNATCATCACCCGTGGAGTTGTGGTTACCCCCGGTTGGGCTACAGAAGTAGCTTCCGGTTCGGTAACCGGAGGAATTCGTCCTTTTATTTTTATACAAGACACTGCAGTTGGTGGACAAAGTTCGCCTTGGGCAGGAATTGAAGTTATGGGCGTGTATTCAGCCTCAAACGGATCGCTTCAAGTGCCTTCCACCTTTACCCAGGTGCTTCCTGGAGACATCGTGGAGGTCAAAGGTTTGGTGGGCGAATACAACGGTTCGAACCAATTAAGTCTGGTCGATGCCAACAGCTTCAGTATCATCTCAACAACCACAGATCCTGTGATCAGTGATACGATTTCCTTAGGGGATCTTAACGACAACCAACAGGTCAACCAACTCACCACCGGTGAACAATACGAAGGTTCTTTCGTAACCTTAGAGAACCTCACTGTGACTACCGTAATTCAGTTTTCCGGTAACCGNGTCAGTTTCAACGTAGCCGATGCCAATGGAAACGTGATCAACGTGAGTGACCGATTCTTAGCTCAAAAACTCTCATCGTACAGTACAGTGAATCCGAACTCACCGCAGTCGCAGGGTTCCTTTGTACCTCCAGTCCCTGGAACATTCCTAAACTCATTGAGTGGTGTAGTTCGTCACGACGCCAACGGTTGTACCGGTGATAACGGACGNGGCTATGAAATCAATCCATTTGACAGNACACATTATGATGTAGGCTATGCGCCGCCATACATCGCAAACTTCGAGCGTGATCCATCCGTACCTACTTCTAATCAAGACGTTGAAATTATCTGTAACATCACAGATTACGACGGTACTGTCGATAGCGTTTGTATCGCTTGGACTGCAGATAATGCAGTGAGTATTGCGAACATGCCTAAATATACCTTCCCTTTGAGTGCAGGTACAACGGATGAATACGAGTACGAAATTCCTGCACAAACCGACGGCAGCACCGTACGTTACTACATTTACGCTGCGGATAACGACGGGAACGAAAGTTGGTATCCAACAAAACCGACGACGCAAGCCTCACCCAATATTGAATTCTACACGGTCCGTGATAATGGAATGCTCGTCTANGACATTCAATACACCATGGATCCATTTGGAGACAGTCCTTTAGAAACGCAAGAGGTGACCGTCAAAGGGGTAGTAACCGCTTCTACTAAAATTGGCGATTTAGGGTACCTCTACATTCAAGATGAAACCGGTTCTGCATGGAGTGGGATTTGGTGTGTGGGTATTGGACTGAACCAATTTTACCGCAACGAAGAAGTTGAAGTAACTGGCGTGGTAGAAGAATACTACGGAATGACCCGCCTCAATGTTACTTCTGCAAACAAAACAGGCAACTTAGGTAACGTAAGCGCTACCGTGCTTGATCCTTCCGATTCTGCATCTTATGCAAACTTTGGCTGGGAGCCGTACGAGAGTATGTTTATCCGCTACGAGCAGCCGAACGGTAAACTACACATTAGCCAAACGAATTTAGGTTTTGGTGATTTTGCTGTAAGCAGCTCTAATACTGCCGCAGTAAGCCATAGTGGTCGCGTTCTTGCAGGACGACAAAGCACTACTGCATACAGTTCATTAGATGTACAATTGGTCACTGACACGTCATACAGCAGTTTAGACGGTGAGATGAATGTAACACCAATCGTTGTTAATGATACCATGACTTTTGATGCCATCGAAGGCATCCTGTTCTATGGATTTAGCAACTACCGTTTGGTACCGCGTAACAACAATGATTTTATCGGTGCAAACGTAACGTTGGACAGCATAACTGTGGCGAATTCACCGATCAGCGTCGTAGAATTGGGCCAAATGAATGTTGCCTATTACCCGAACCCTGTAAATAATCAGTTGACCGTTAAAGCACCTATGGATGGTGTATTAGCGATTTACAATAGCGCGGGAAAACGAGTGTTAGGTGAGCGTTTCTCGCAAGAGTCAAATGTAGATGTAAGTGCATTACCTAATGGTTTGTACTTACTAAGTCTCGAAGGATCAACAGGCCAATTCTTTACTCGAATTTCTGTACAACACTAATTCATGAAATACCTACTGTACTTCGCGTTAGCGGTACTTGTCTTTAGTTGCCGCGGGACGGACAATCCCGTGGCAAACAAGGCACCTGAAACACTGCTTCAAGTAGACAGCATTGTGCGTTCAGGTGACCTGCGATTGGGAACAAACGTTACCCTGCATTGGTACGGTATGGATGTAGACGGCTTTATTAAAGGATACCACATCACTGTGGATGAAAGCACAAGCTTTACCGAACGTACAGACAGCACCTTCAGCTTTAGTATTGAAGCGGGTCAAGATACCACTGACATTCTACTCACGGTGGCGGCAGAAGATAACGAAGGACTGATCGACCCTTCCCCTGCTACGCTTATTGTACCTATAAAGAATGCTGCACCTGAGGTGGCCATTGATCCGGACGGACTGTTATCAGATAGTGCATTCATTGTAGCTACGGTGGATTGGCGGGCAACGGATGCCGATGGAGATGAAACCATTGAAAGTGTAGAGTTCAAATTGAATACCGGAAATTGGGTGGAAATAGGCTCCTCCGTTTCTTTATTGTCCTTTGCAACGGATCCTCAAGGCAACGTCGCTTATTACAAAAACGCGGGCTTTATTGATTCCATACCTGGTGCCGATTTGCAGGGTGAAAATTTCATTTTCCTCCGTGCTAGAGACCGCGCAGGGGTTTACTCCGCTGTGGATACTACGGCAGGATTCTATTGGAAAGCTGCAAATAGTGCTACCCTCGTTATAAACGGACAACCGGAATACATCGGAAGTACGTACAAAGCGTGGATGGACAGTGCAAATGTTCTTTACGACTACTTACAAATGGATGCGGTCAGCGGTGCAGGAATTCCTGCTTATTGGGACCCCACCTTTGAAATCATCATGTCGAGCTATTCTAAAATTGCACTCTTCACAGATGCCACGGTATTTCCAACAAAATCAGGCGACGACTACCTCCTCAATATTCTCGCATTAAGCACACAAAAATTCCTTCAAAAAGGCGGGAAACTATTTACCGCATCGCAGTTTTCATCGAATATGGCCGGCGGTGCCTTTTTAGATGTTTTTCCTGTCGAGAGTTTAGTTTTTAGTAGTGGACAGGCGCGTTTGACCAACGACAGTACCCTAGCTCCTCTACAACCCGGGTTTCCATCGCTCCAGCCTCAAAATATTGTCTTAGGTATTACACCCATTGTCCCCTCTGCAGATGCAACGGCGCTCTATGACGGACAGATTACAAAAATTGCAGGATGGAACGGTGCGACCACGATGGGCGCGACTCGGACACAAAACGGCAGTATTAATCAGGTGTTTGTGGCTTTGCCATTGCACGTTTTTAATAGACCCACCAACCACGGAGGCCTACTCCTAGACCATGTATTCAATGCGGTATTCTAAAGCCCTATTTACCCTAACCTTCATCTTGTGCCAATTCCTAGTTGCAGCACAGGAAAAAGGCGTCTTGCGTGGGCAAGCCCTCGAGAAAGGTACTAAAGAACCGCTGCCTAATGCCGCAGTAACTATTGTGGGTACGTTCTATCAAACGCTCACAGATTTTGATGGAAACTTCGAAATACGCGACATTAAACCCGGAACCTACAGCGTCAAATTTCAGTTCATAGGCTACCAACCTATCCTCTTCAATGATATTAAAATCACGAGTAAAAAACCGGTGACCATAACCGCAGAAATGCAGGAGCAGAGCGAAATGCTCAATGCTGTAACTGTTGTTGGACGAAAGAACCAGGTGGATCTTGAAAAAGCATCTTCTGCCATTACACTTACAGGGAATGAAATTGGAAAGTTGGTTGCAAAAGGCGTTGAAGACGTTTTGGCCCAGCAAGCCGGTGTACAACGTACTACTGACGGGTTACAAATTCGTGGAGCGCGCGTTTACGAAACAGAATATCTTATTGACGGAATTTCAGCACAAGATCCCCTCGCTGGAACCGGAGGCGGAGTGAGTGTCAGTTCCTCTTCCGTAGGCTCACTTAATCTGATGACCGGTGGTGCAAGCGCCGAATACGGTGGTGGTTCAGCCGGTATTATTAATACTCGTATTAAAGAGGGCGGTGAAAAATTCAGCTGGGGTTTGAATTATCAAACGGATCAAATCGCAGATGCGACTTCTTTCAATACCGATGAATTGGAAGTCACCTTGAGCACACCCGTACCTTTCACAAAGAAAAAACTTCGCCTATTCACTACGGCGCGCGGTCAATGGACGGATCATTATTTTGGGTCCACTGCCACCCAATTAAAATCCAGTTTATTCCCTGATCAACCCGAGTTTTGGGCACCACGTCAAAGCAATGATTATACCCACACCGTGAAATTAAGTTATGCGGACAAAACTGTAGGAAAGTTGACGTTAACCAACAGCCACAGCCTCAAGGTGAATCAAAATTCACGAACGTTACAAATCGTTGGATTCGATGCCCTACTTACGCCCGGTTTTCAATACGACAGAAGTAACAATCTAGATAACGCAACGACCTACACCCACCACAGTAACCTCACCGTACTAGGTTGGAACAAACGCATCAACGCAAAAACTGGCCTAACCGTCAGTGCCGGTAGACTCTTCACCAACCTTAGAGCAGATGCCAATGGTCGTCCATTCCGGGCAGAAACGGTCGATCAGATTTATGATGAAGCCTACATCTTCACCGGTAACCTTACTGTCTTTAATCCGAACGATCCCTACGGTAATTATTACCTCATTCCAGGAAACGGATTGGTTAACAACGGCGGTATAACGCCCATATGGCACGATCATTACGCTGCAGAAAATACATTCAAAGGGAAATTGACCTTCCAGCCAAATTCCATTCACACCATTAGTGGTGGACTAGAACACGCATTGACAGAATACCAATGGGTCGACGTGTACCGTCCCTGGGTAGGTGCACCCATCGTTTTGAANGACAGTACTACCACCCCGTCAGTATCCATTGGTTCCAGCAACGATATCTGGAAAGTAAGTCCACAAAAAGGAGGACTCTTTGCGCAAGACCGCATAGAATACAAAGGCGTAAAAGCCACTTTAGGGATGCGATTCAACTATTGGGCCCCCGGAAAATTTGCAGATAACGCGGTGGCCGATTCCTCCTCGCCCGTCCTCCCCGCCATTCGCGATGCATACAACGAAAACTCGTTCAATGCTGGAGGTTTGAGCTGGAAAGTTCGTCTACTTCCACGTTTAAATGTGAGTTTCCCCGTCACTGAGAATAATGTTCTCTACTTTAATTACGGACACAGTATGCGGATGCCACACCCACGTTTCATGTATGCAGGTCTTGATCCGCAATACCAGGACCGTAGCTTCTTGTCTTCCCTAGGTAACCCGAACCTCAACCCTGAGGTAAACATCTCCTATGAAGTCGGGTACAAAACTTTAGTAGGGAGTCGCATTGGTTGGACCATCAACGCGTTCAATAACAACCGCTTCGATTACATCGTTTCGCGTCGCGTTATTACGACGGATGCTACCGGTCGTCCGGTGACTAAGACCATGTATATCAATCAAGACTATGCTAAAATAATTGGTGTAGAAACCCAATTGAATGCGCGGTTAAACAACTCCTTCACCTCATTCTTCAACGGCTCGTACCAACAAGCTCGAGGCAAATCAAACAGTGCCCGTGAAAGTGCCCTTCAGATCGCTCAAACCGGCGAGGTGCCGCTTACGCAAGAGCAGTTCTTAGCTTGGGATAGGCCATGGAAATTCAATGCAGGAATCAGCTTTCAAAACGACAGCAGTAAGTTCCGCGCCTCGCTCAATGCCCAGTACACCTCTGGATACCGTTACACTCCTCAAATTTTAGAAGGATACAACGACCTGGGTCGTCCGCAATACCGCGTTGATAATGCAAATTACCTGAGGGAACGTGGTGCCTACTGGTTCGGAATAAACGGAAAGGCCTCCTACGCGCTCGTTAAATTTGGCACAGGCGGCATTCTACTCAACCTTGAGGTGATGAACATTACTGGACGTAGAAATGCCCAATTGGTCAATCCTATTACAGGCCGCGCCTATGAATATGGCGACGATGTTCCGCTGACTTGGCGCGATCCGCGTCCGGAATTTAATGGCCCACAAGAGACCGGTACTGATCCGAGAAATCCGGCACGATACTCCGCTCCGACACAAATTTTAGCAGGAATTCAAATCAAATGGTAAGACGTCACTTTTACATACCGCTGGTCATTGGTTTGCTCTTAAATTTTGGTGCTACGGCCCAATTATTACCTACCTACGGCGAGGAGCGTGCTGGACTTAGCGCCTTCACCTTCTTAAAACTTCCCATCGACCCGGCGAGTACAGGAGTTGGCGGTGCAAGCTTAGCCATGACCGATCACAGCTTCGGTGCCCTAATCAACCCTGCACTGATCAGCGGAGGCAATCAGCAAGGTGTTTTTTCTGCGAACAGAGCTTTAGGCGGTGGCATCAATCACGATTTTGTTGCACTCACCAAAGCACGAGAAAACGGCCAGCATATTGCCCTCACGCTCAACAGTCTTAGTACAGGATCCATCCTCGAAAGAACGGTTTGGCAACCGGAAGGCACCGGTGCCACTACCTCAGCGGCGCTTACTTGTGTCGGGTTAGGTGTAAGCCAGGCCTTCAGTGAATACTTCCATGCTGGAGTTCAACTCAAATACGGCCTTGAGCGATTGGGCGTCTACACCGCACATAACGTGTACCTCGACTTAGGCTTTTTGTATAAACTGGACATCGCAGATCTTCAATTCGCAGCTGCCCTGACCAATTTTGGCCCCAACACGCCGCTGAGCAACCTACCTGTAGGTCAAGAATCGGCTTTAGCGGCTACGCCTCAAATGTTCTCTATGGGAATACAATGGACGGCTTGGAAAAAGGGCGACCACAGCCTTACCCCGAGTCTGCAACTGAATCACCCAACAGATAATGCCGAGTTTTATGCAGGCGGATTAAAATACCAATGGCGTTCACAATTGTGGGGAGCAGTCGGTTACCAGATCGGAAGTCAAAAAGCGCTTCCTTGGATGGGTTTTGGAATGAAAACCATAGTAAAAGGATGGCCTGTAGAATGGGGCGTAGGGGCACAACCTACACCGTACAACCAGTACCAAGGCACAATAGGAATTAAAATAAAACCACTCACATGGTAAGAACCTTAGGCATATTTTTCATCCTAAGTATGGGGGTACTACTGAGCAGTTGCGACAACTACTTCGGAGAACGGACCAATTTAGATTTCATAGAAATCCCTACCTACGACGTACGCGAAATCAGCTACGTGCCGATCGCACCAAACATTCAGGATGCCATTGCACCCGTGGACGTTTACATAGGTTACGATGAATTCATTTATGTTGTAGATAGTGCCCAAGACCTCATACTGCGGTACGATATCGCCTTAAATCTACAGGGCAGCATTTATATTCCAGGCGTGCGAAAGGTCATCCAAACACGGAGCTTTGATCTTCTTGCCATAGGAACCTACGATACCACTATCACGGGAGTTGACTACAGCCTAACGGCGCTTTATGAAATAGAAATGGTTGGCAGCGACAATGTACTGTCCATGCAAGGGGCAACAGCTGAACCGGTCATTGTGCACCCTTTCTATTTTAAAAACAGCTTTTCATCTTCGGACGCAAAAGTGAAGTTTACAGATGTTACGATTATTGGCTCCAATATTCAATCCGAAAACAATAGCTATTACTTAAGCAGAACAGGAGTAAGTACGAACAATGCAGGGTTTGGACCGGATAATGCTGTACTTAAATTCACAAAAGACCACCAGTGGATCAGCGCACTGCCTATTACGGCATCAGGGGCGACCTATAACGACTACTTTAAAAACCCACTAGCGCTTCAAGGTTTTACTCAAGCGCCGCAACTCACAGCGAGTAACAGTCCAGACTTTTGGGTGCTGAATCAGGATGAAGATCAGGAAATCCAAGTGCAACACATCCAATTCACAGAAGGACCTTTCGGCGCGCTCTACCAACCTATCTTTTACAGCACACTAGATCCTGCCGCAAAACGCTATTTACAAACGCCAAAGCGATTTGTGGATCCTATTGATTTATGTCTTGCCGGCGACGGTTCTCGGTTTTTGTTTGTCGCTGATGCCGGTGTAGATAGTGTATATCAGTTTACTTCTTCCGGATTAGAAGGCGTTCCACCACCACCTGCATCNGCCGCTGAGTTCAATGCGCTTGCGACTTTAGGGGGATTTGGCAACGTAAGTGCCATCGGGTATTATGACAAGATTTTATATGTAGCCGATTCCAAAAATGGAACCGTTCAACGATTTAAACTTACACTCGATTTCGATTAACGATTTAATAACGTGAAAACCATAACTTTAACACCAAATAAAACAACAACTCTCATGCGCAAGATTACTCTTATGCTCTTTGCTGTTTTGCTGTCCTTTGCAGGATACAGTCAGAACTGCACGGAATTGTACTTCTCAGAGTACATAGAAGGCTCTTCGAACAACAAGGGCTTTGAAATTTATAACCCTACAAGCTCAGCCGTTTCTTTAAGCGGCTACACCATTTACCTAAGTGGTAATGGCGGGTCGTTTACAAACACCCTAACCAGCTCAGCATCTATTGCTCCTGGTGATGTTTTTGTAGTTTGTACAAACCAAGCAGATAGCTTGATGCAATACGAAGCGGATACCATTTTAGGATTCCCGTCGGTATCCCATTTTAATGGTGACGATGCCCTCATTCTTGTCGGCGGAACCGATACCGTTGATGTTATNGGCGTTCCGGGGGTTGACCCAGGTTCTTCATGGACTGTAGGTACTGGTTCTACTGCGAATTACACGCTCGTTCGTAAAACGACTGTTACGGGTGGTTCAACAGATTGGACTACCGGTGCAGCAGAATGGGATGTTTACGCACAGAATACCTATTCGTACTTCGGCTCGCACATTAGCAACTGTTCCACATTTGATGTGACCTTTAAGGTGGATATGAATAATGTATCTGCCTCTTACACGAACGTTTATGTCTCTGGAACACTAAACAGCTGGAGCGGAAACGCGAATCAGTTGACTGATGCAGACGGCGACGGTGTATATGAAGGTACGGTTGCTTTATCTGCTGGATCTTACGAATACAAATTCACCTACGACAACTGGACGGGACAAGAATCTTTGGACGCGGTTGCTGACGCAAACTGTACATTAACGACAGGAGCATTCACAAACCGTTTCATGACTATTGGAACGGCGGATACCACGTTACCAGAGGTATGTTGGGAATCTTGTTATTCTTGTGCTTATGTAGCTCCTTGTACGGAACTATTCTTTAGCGAATATTCAGAAGGCTCTTCGAACAATAAATACTTCGAAATTTACAACCCTACGAGCGCAGCGGTTTCCTTGAGTGGTTACACGGTTTATTTAAGCGGCAACGGTGGTTCATACACGAATACGTTCACGACAAATGCAACAATTGCATCGGGTGATGTTTACATGATTTCGACGAACCAATTGGACAGTGCAACTCAAGCATTAGCTGATACCGCAATGGGCTATCCATCGGTAGCGCACTTTAATGGTGACGATGCATTGATCTTGACTAACGGAACTGATACCATTGATGTCATTGGTGTTCCTGGGGTAGATCCCGGTTCATCATGGGCTGTAGGAACAGGTTCTACTGCAAACTATACCCTAGTTCGTAAACACGCTGTTTCTGGTGGCTCTACGGATTGGACTACAGGTGCCTTAGAATGGGAGGTCTACGCTCAAAACACATGGTCTTACGCTGGTGCGCATGCCAGTACATGTATCGTAACTCCGGTTGATGTCACTTTCCAGGTTGACATGAATAACGTTACTGCTTCATACACGAACGTCTATGTGAGTGGAACTGTAAACAACTGGAGTGGTAATGCCAACCAGTTGACTGATGCTGATGGTGACGGTGTCTACGAAGGTACTTTATCACTTATGCCAGGCTCGTACGAATATAAATTCACTTACGATAACTGGACGGGGCAAGAAACTTTGGATCCAGTAGCTGATGCGACTTGTACGCTAACAACAGGTACATTTACGAACCGTTACTCTACCATCAGTAACGCTGACACCACACTTCCAGTAGTATGTTGGGAAGAGTGTACGGCATGTGCTGCTCAGACAAATTTCGTGGTGACCTTCATGGTAAATACCGCGAACATTACAGTTGGAGCCAACGGAATCTACCTAGGTGGTGGCGTTATTGGAGGTGCTAATGCCGTCCAACTAGCAGATCCTGACGGTGATGGTATTTATGTAGGTACGGATACTTTGAACGGCTCTACTGGAGGTAACTTCATCTTCTTAAACAACCCAACGTATGCTTCTGATTGGGGTGCTAAAGAGAACCTAGCAGGACTTTCGTGTGCCGATGCAGCAAACTATAACGATCGAATTCTTCCAACGTTTACGCAGGATACTACTTTGATGTTCTGTTACGGTACTTGTTCAACAGATACCTCTTGTACAGTAACTTCAACAAACCCTGATGTGACTTTCCGTGTGGACATGAGCAATGTTTCTGCGTCATTCACTAATGTTTACGTGAGTGGAACGCTGAACAGCTGGAGCGGTAATGCAAATCAATTGACCGATCCTGATGGTGACGGCGTGTACGAAGCCGATATCAATCTTGCCGCGGGCAATTATGAATTCAAGTTCACGTACGATAACTGGGTAGGACAAGAATCACTTGATCCGACACTAGATAGTGCATGTACCTTAACTACAGGTGCCTTTACTAACCGTTACATTACTATCGGTGCTTCCGATACCACGCTTCCAGTTTACTGTTGGGAAGAGTGTGTGTCTTGTGCGACGACGACAACGGGATGTACGGAATTGTTCTTTAGCGAATACTCTGAAGGATCGTCAAACAATAAATACATTGAGATCTACAACCCAACAGCTAATGCTGTTTCGTTGAGTGGTTACACTGTTTACCAAAGCGGTAATGGTGGATCTTATACGAATACGTTTACTACAAGTGCAACTATCGCTTCTGGTGGTGTGTATATGATTGCTGCTAACCAAGCAGATGCTTCTATCCTTGCAGTAGCAGATACTGCTATGGCCTACCCATCCATTGCACACTTTAATGGTGATGATGCGATGATCTTGACTTATGGAACAGATACTATTGATGTTATCGGTGTTCCTGGAGTAGATCCAGGTTCTTCCTGGACTGTAGGAACGGGTTCAACAGCGAATCACACGCTGGTTCGTATGGCATCAATTGGTGCAGGTTCTACGGACTGGACTACTGGAGCAACGGAGTGGGATGTCTATGCGCAGAACACTTGGACCTACATGGGCGCACATACTTCAAACTGTATTTATGTTGCACCCGCACCAACCTTTGATTCTGTGGTAGCAATCAACACTATTACAGGAGTTGATGCAAGCGGTGTTGCAGATTCATTGGGTACAATGAAATGGATCAAGGGTATTGTGACTTCTATTGATTTTGACGGCAACGGCGGTTACAGCTTCTATGTAACTGATGGTACGGACGGAATCAATATTTACAACTTCGCTGATCAAAGTGGTTACACTACTCCAATGATGGGTGACAGTTTATTCTTGCACGGCGAGGTGGACCAATTCAATGGTTTAACTGAACTGTTTGTAGATTCAATCTACCTAGCGAATAGCGGAAATACATTGCCAGCACCAGCTGTTGTGACTGCATTGGATGAATCTACTGAAAGTGAATTGATCCAATTGGTTGGGTTTACCCTTGCAGATGCAACACAGTGGCCAGCTTCTGGATCTGCAAACGTGGACATCACCAACGGTACGGATACTTTGACCATGCGTATTGACAGTGATACGGATATCGACGGCTCAACAGCCCCAGCGGGTACATTTGACGTTACTGGTATCGGGTCACAATACGATAGCTCTTCACCTTACGATGAAGGCTACCAGATTTTCCCACGCCAATTAACGGATATCTTCGTTTATCCATTCATCCCAACCTATACTATCGACCAAGTGGATAACACGGACGCTGATGGGGTGCCGGATTCATTAAACGTTTATTGTAAGGTAGTAGGTGTTGTTCACGGTGTGGACATGCAAGGTTCTGCCACAGCAGTATCGTTTACTGTTCATGATGGAACTGAAGGACTTGGAACCTATTCTTCTGTAGCTACTGTTACTTCTTATGTTGTAACAGAAGGTGATGAAGTTCGTATTGTTGGTTCGATCGGTCACTTCAACGGTTTATTGCAGATGTATGTGGATAGTATTACCGTTTTAAGCACTGGTAATGCCACTCAAACACCGACTGTGGTTACTGCATTAGGCGAAAGCACAGAAAGTGAGCTAGTGAAGTTCGAAAACATGACCATGGTAGATCCTACCCAATGGGGATCTGGTTCATCAGGTTACAACATCGACATCACTAATGGTAACGACACTATCGTTATGCGTATTGATGCAGATGTTGATCTTTATGGTGCTCCTGCTCCAACGGGTATGTTTGATGTTGTAGGTATTGGTGGTCAATTTGACTTCAGTGCTCCACACTTCGACGGGTACCAATTGTTGCCGCGTTACCAAGCCGATATCATGACCTCTACAGGTGTTGCTGCTGTGAAATTATCTATTTCAGAAATTATGGCAGGTTCGAATTCTACAGCATACAATGCAGATTGGTTCGAGATTCACAACTATGGTGATTCTGCGGTTGACCTAAACGGTTATTCGTGGGATGATGAAAGTGAGATTGCAGGTACTTCTACCTTCCCTGCAGTAACTATCCAGCCTGGTGAAGCGATTGTCGTACTTGACGATGTCGCTGCCAATAAAGACGCTTTCTTGGCGGAATGGAAATTATACGCAGGCTCTGTAACTATTGTTGCTAATGATGAATTGACTGGATCTTTCCCAAGCTTGAGTCAAAATGGTGATGCCGTCTTCTTATACGATGCAAATGGTGCAGAGATGGCAAGCGGTGTGTATTCAGCTGCTACAGCTGGTTTCGCTGTTGAGTTCGACACTACAGGTGCCTTCTTAGGTGATGCTGCGGATGGAACAAACGGCGCATACACTTCCCTTGAAGGTGATGTAGGTTCGCCAGGTAACTTGACACCAAACACAGGTGTTGATGAGGCTTCGGTGATCAGTAACATTTACCCGAACCCGACAACTGGGTCGTTCACTGTGAACCTTGCTAGCGACATTAGCTACGAAGCAACGATCACTAACATGACTGGTGCTGCAGTATTCCACAAAGTGGGTACTGGCTCTGTATTGGAGATTGATTTGGATGCGGCAAGAGGAACCTACGTATTACGCGTACGTACGGCTCAAGGCACCGCAGTACAAATGATCGTGCTACAATAAACACGGTTAACTGATAAAAGAAACCCCCCGCGGCCGATGGCCGCGGGGGGTTTTTATTTGGGATAAGGTTCCGCGCGCCTGCGGCGCGCGGAATATGTCATCAGTGTGAGATAATAATCTGCTCGCGAAATTCGCCCGATTGTAAGATGTAAGACCCTGCTGGTATGGATGCCACAGGAATACGATTTTCTCCGCTATTAAGCTTGCCTTCCAGTAGGCGCTCGCCAGTTAAACTGGTGATGCTAAACGACGCAGGGGTCGGAGCAGTGATGTTGAGAAAGGTATCGGCTGGAATTGGACCTAATAGAAGATTCAAGTGCTCAGAAGATGTCTCTACAGCCATGAATGGGTTCCAAGCAACGTTCGTTGAATCGCCGTAGATGTAATGAACCAATTCCGGATGGTCTATAAATGGATTACGATTGCCCTGCATAGTATGAATAACACTATTACGATTCATTTCAAAGCTGTCCACAGGATCCGCCCAGTGCCAATCAATCAAGGTTGAAAGCACAGCATGCGTGGTACCTCCAGAATTTAATGCTTCACGGACGACTAAATCGGGCTCGGTTCCAGCACCTTCATAGCGTAAATCCATGTAAAGTATAATACGTGCAAGATCACCCTT
>JGI26081J50195_1000097_pt1 | contig 35666 bp, 29 predicted proteins | sample SaaInl74LU_5_DNA_FD_50195 | JGI IMG/M metagenome (IMG submission 50195) | reverse complement strand
CAGAGCAATTTCTAATGATGGTAAGTACTCATTTTTCATACTGGAGTTTAAGGAAACTCGCTTCGTTGTTGAAATGGGCGCATCAGGGAAAACACTTCCTTGAAAAATAACATCTTTATGTTTCGTATTGAAATCTCCAGAATTACCGCTATTAGTGGGTTTAGTGTATATCACATTGGGGTCTGTCAGTCCTTGCCATGTTTTGCCGCCAACATCAATTCTCCCGTCTGGATTGCTGAAATTTAACGCTGATTTTTGAAATGCTTTTATCGAAGATGCAGTTTGATTTCCGTAAAGTCCATCAACGGTTAGCTCCATGTTTTTTTCTTTTAGAAGCGTCTGCACCGTTGTGACATCTTCCTTTTTATTGACGCCTCCCACCCCAACAGAGGCCGAAATACTTAGATCTGACTTTGGTGGGTCAACGGAAACTACTTCCACACCACCAGACCAAACATAACTGCCATTTTCCAAACGATACCATTTAGAATTGCCGCGCACACTATCGCCATCAGTCACATATCCTATGTAACGCAATGAAGAACCCTTTGCAGCCGACCCTGATAATTCAGCGGATATAGTAGGGCCTCCCTTCCGAATATTGAGCTTAGAAACGACAACTTTAAGTAATCCGTTTTCTGGGGTGATCGCATTGGACATAGTGGTTTTCTTTAAAGATGTCTAAATATAACGATGAAAAAATAAATCTAGTAAGTATAAATACGTGATTCCATGCGCACATATACCTAATCTTAACCGTTGTAACTGACCATCTAGAAAACGAAATTGCTTTCATCCGAAAAATTAGGATTTTCTCCTTATCTTCAAGAGCCTTTAATTCAATCTAAAATGAAGACTCTTTTATTTCTCATTCTATTGCTTCCTTGCTGTTCTTTTTCGCAAGATTTAACTGAATATAATAAGAAACGTTTAAAAACAGATCAAAATCTAATGTTGGGATTGGGTAGCTGGGCGACGGTAAATTTTGTCGCAAGTGGGATAGGCTGGGCGACAACTCCAGAAGGCGAAGCGCGTTATTTTCATCAAATGAATGTGCTTTGGAATACCGTAAATATCGGTTTGGCAATTCCCGGGCTTATTAAAGCAAGAAAAGACAATCCTGCGATCGGAATATCTGAATCCTTGAATGCGCAACGGAAAACCGAAACAATCTTTCTGTTCAACTCTGGACTTGATATCGCTTATATTTCAAGTGGATTGATTTTACGCAGCGAGGCAAAATCGAACCTAGAAAAACGCGATCAATTCAACGGGTTTGGTTCTGGGCTTATTCTTCAAGGCGGCTTTCTTTTGGTTTTCGACATGACCGCCTATTTCATTCATCGCTCTCATGCCAAAAAGAAACTATCCCCTTTTATGGATCGGTTGCAGTTGAGTTCTACCGGTATTGGATTAAATTATCAATTGGATGGATTGAGTTATACTTCGATAAAACAACGACTTTAAAGTTTCTCCCAAATTTCAGATTCCTTCATCGATATTATCATACTTGCAAGGGTTAATTCGTCTAGCGAACCAAAATAATCCTGATGGGAACTCGAATCTTTGAAACACAAAGTTCCCCCACAACGAAATCCACTCAACTTCTTAGTCAAGGGCTTTAAATCCTCTTTCTTGATGAAATATTTCTCGCTTAACGTTGAATCTACTTCCGATTCCCAATTGTACTCTTTGACGACACAGCCTCGCTGATATCTTAAAAAGAGATTGTCTCCTGCAAGCGTGTAAGTTCCTTTTCGAAAACTTTCGCTACCCATACAATAAGATGTAGAGATAAATTCCGTGTTATTGAGGAAAGACAAATGTGCCGCACAACAATCACATGGCACAAGGGCCTGACATGCGTCTTCGTTAAATTGCACCCCGAATAAATATACTTTACCATTGAGCTCATTGGAGGTTTCTTGTTTTACCGGTACTTGACTTGTTTCGCAAGCCACAATAAACCCAATTGACAGCAGGAAAACGTGATAGGTTCTTTTCATATCAATTGATTGCAATCTTTGATGAGATATCATTTTTAAGTTCCGCTTTAATAGTCTGGTTCACTAATAATTGTTTTGAACGTTTATCTTTGCCAGCATGAAACAGACGACAACACTAATTCTTCTCGCTATATTAATTACTGGCTTTGGTTTTTCTCAAACAGAAAATCCCCCTCCAGCTGTTGCTCAAACTGAAGGAGAAGCTAAGGTAAATACTTCTGCAGCAAGTGACGAAGATGAAATCGTTGATTTTCCAGATAAAGAAGCAGAATTCAAAGGAAAAGAAAAAGGTTTGTCTAACTATATCAATTCAAATGTTCGCTATCCAGAAGAGGCGATAAGGAAAAATATTAGCGGAAAGGTATACCTCTCGTTTGTAATCGAAAAAAATGGAGCGGTCTCCAACGTAAAAATTGAAAAAAGCGCACATCCACTGCTCGATAAAGAGGCAAAACGATTGGTTCAAAACATGCCGAAATGGAAGCCTGGTAAGCTAAAGTTCCGAAAGGTGCGAACACGATGCCGACTTCCCATCGTATTTACGCTACACTAATTATTCCATTTTAAATCAACTGCTTCCACCAGTCTTCCTGATGACTTGAAGCCTCTTTAATGGTAAACTGCACCCCCAATTTTGGTGTTAAATACGAAATATTTGCTTTTTGTGATTCTTCCACAAACTCCTCAACTGAAGCGGTCCAGTGATGATCAGAAAGCGTAAAACTTCCCCAATGAACAGGCATGATAAGTTCAGCTTTGGCTTCTTTTGCTGCTAGAATGCACTCGTCTGGAAAAAGATGAATTGGTCGCCACAATTTGTTGTATTGCCCGCATTCCATGAATGCAATGTCAAACGGACCGAACTTGGCTCCAACTTCCTTAAAGTGATTTCCATAACCTCCATCTCCACTGAACCAAATATTTTCTGTTTCGGACTTAAAAATCCAGCCACCCCAAAGTCCTTTGAAACGATCACGAATCCCTCTTCCTGAAAAGTGTCGTGTGGGCGTAAAAGTGATGTCAATTCCTTCGTGATTTTTCGTCTGCCACCAATCAAACTCTTGAATTTTTTCCTCGGCAATGCCCCAAGCAGTCAGGTGACGTGATACGCCAAGCGCCGTAAAGTAGTTTTTCACCTTCGGAGCCAATACTTCCATGCTTTTTAAATCGAGATGGTCGTAATGATCGTGCGACATAATGAGTAGGTCAATCTCGGGCAAATCGGCGATTAAATCGGTCGAAACTTCGTTGAACCGTTTGATTTTAAAGGGTGCAATTGGCGCAGCATCTGGACCCAACATCGGGTCGATTAAGATTGTTTTTCCTTCTATTCGACAGAGTAGTACTGAATGTCCGAACCAAATAAATTTTGCATGATCCGAAGGCGCTAGAAAAGCAGTTTTATTGAAAGGGGAAAACGGAACCTTATTCTTTGGCGACAAACCATTCCGGCGGAAAATTGAATTAAAAATCAGCTTCGGCATGGCTCGAAATGGGATTTTCATCTCTGTAAGTTCCATATTATTGAACTTATCTCCGTCCCAATGCTTAGATTTCGCGTAAACATCCTTTTCCTTCTGGGTGATCTTCCCACCGAACTGTTTACCCATAATTCCTTAGTGAATTCTAAAAGAAGATTATCCTTCAGCTGTTTTAGCGCCTTCAGAAGTGTTCATTTGAAGCATTTCTTTCACCGTTGCAACAATTGCGTTGGTATCATAGCCACATTCTGCCCACAATTCTTTTTGCGTTCCATGCTGGATGTATTCATCTGGAATTCCTAAACGAACAATCTCGGCATTGTACTTCTGATCCGCCATAAATTCGATCACAGCAGAACCAAAACCGCCCATCAAACAACCATCTTCGACCGTAATCACTTTATCGAACTTAGTGAATACTTCATGTAGCATGATCTCATCGATGGGCTTGACAAAACGCATATCATAATGCGCAACAGATGCTCCTGATCCTTTTAAATCTTCGATTGCCTTTTGAGCGAAGTTTCCTGGGTGACCAATCGTCAAAATAGCGACATCGTTTCCAGACGTTACTTTGCGTCCTGTTCCNACTTTCACCTTTTTCATTTTGGTTTTCCATTCCGTCATAACTCCTGACCCTCGTGGGTAGCGAATCGAGAACGGTCCCATATTTTTTTGTTGTGCCGTGTACATCAAGTTTCGTAGCTCAGACTCATCCATCGGAGCACTTACAATCATATTTGGAACACAGCGCATATAGGCGATATCATAAGCTCCATGGTGCGTCGCTCCATCAGCTCCAACAAGTCCAGCACGATCTAAACAAAATACCACATTCAAATTTTGAAGTGCGACATCATGCAAAACCTGATCAAAGGCACGTTGCATGAAAGAAGAATAGATATTACAGAATGGTACCATACCCTGCGTGGCAAGACCCGCCGAAAACGTTACTGCGTGTTGCTCGGCAATTCCTACGTCAAATGAGCGATCTGGCATTGCCTCCATCATGTAAGTAAGTGAACTTCCCGAAGGCATTGCTGGCGTGATTCCCATGATTTTGTCGTTTTTCTCGGCCAACTCAACTATCGTGTGACCAAAAACATCTTGGTATTTTGGTGGTTGTGGCGATTTAGGCACCACTTTCACAATTTCTCCAGTGTCCTTATTGAACACACCTGGCGCGTGCCATTTGGTTGGATTTCCTTCTTCGGAAAACTTATATCCTGCACCTTTACGAGTTATGCAATGTAAAATTTTCGGACCTGGAATGTCTTTCAAATCCTCCATCACTTTTGCCATACCGATTACATCATGTCCATCAATAGGTCCGAAATAACGGAAATTCAAAGACTCAAAAAGATTGCTTTGTTTCAACAAAGAACCCTTTAATGCTGTAGAAATCTTAGATGCTACTGTTTGCGCATCTGGACCAAATTTGGAGATTTTACCAAGAAGGTTCCAAACTTCATCCTTCACCTTATTGTATGTATGTGAAGTTGTGATGTCGGTTAAATATTCCCGCAACGCCCCAACATTTGGGTCAATAGACATGCAATTGTCATTCAAGATGACGAGTAAATTAGCATCATCTTCAAAACCAGCATGATTCATTCCCTCAAATGCCAGACCAGCTGTCATTGCTCCATCACCAATTACGGCAATATGCTGACGGTTTGTTTCACCTTTATATCGGTTTGCGACTGCCATACCAAGTGCAGCAGAAATGGATGTTGAAGAGTGTCCAACACCAAAAGTGTCGTATTCGCTTTCTGATCTTTTAGGAAAACCAGACATTCCTCCTTTCGTTCGATTGGTTGGAAATGCGTCTTTTCTTCCAGTTAAGATTTTATGTCCGTAGGCTTGATGTCCCACATCCCAAACGAGTTGATCCTCTGGAGTATTGAAAACATAATGCAAAGCAACAGTTAATTCAACCACACCCAAACTTGCACCAAAGTGGCTATTTCCAATCTCGGAAATTACATCAATGATGTATTGACGTACATCATCCGAAACATGCGGAAGATCATCTATGCTAAACTTCTCTCTAAGATCAGAAGGCACATTGATCTGCTCTAAATACGGTCCTGTTGAATATTTCTTCATAATGCTTAAACAAAACAAACTTAGTTCATTTCTTCGTGTTAAACAAGTTTGCTACTTTGTTATTGCGCAAATTTACAAAATTAACGTCTTTTAAGATCTTCTATCTATGCAATCTAGGTCAGATTGTATAAAAATGAAAATAGGGAAGCCCAAGCCTCCCTATCCTGTTTAAAAATTAGTATTTCAATTCTTTACGAATCGCAGCGTTGTTAGCCCTCCGCTGTGGTCAATATTCAAAAAGTAAATCCCGTTTACGAGGGACTCAACTTCTATATTTGTTGATTGTTTCGGAACCTCCAAAACGCATTCACCTGAAATTGAAGTAATATACATCTTAGTCACGTCGATTAATTGCTCCATTCCAAAAACATTGATTGTTGTTGAAGTTGGGTTTGGATACAAATGAACATTGAATTGATTCAATTCGCTTAAGCTTGTATACTGAACCGTGAGATCGATTGTAATTGTGCTATCACAACCTACCGCGTTTGCAATGACATCTGTATATATTCCAGACGTTGTGTACGAATTACCGGCTGGCGAAGAGTACACATCTAAGGCTGTTTCTGTGATGGAAGAAGATGTGCTAAGGTTAATCGTCAAATCCAACGTTAAAATCGAATCACATCCTGAAGTTGTTGTTAAGTTCTCTGTGTAAAAGCCTCCTGTGGTATACATCATTCCATTCTGTTGCCACACGAAAGAGTCGCACGCCACAATTGTGTCTNTTGCACCCAGAACGGAAGAATTGATCGTTAAATCCAAATACAAAGTTGAATCACAACCCGAACTTGCCAAAACATTTTCTGTATACATCCCAGATATTGTGTAGGTCAATCCATTTTGTAGCCAAACGAAAGAGTCACAAGCCGCAATTGTTTCCGTTGCGCCCGACACCGAGGTGTTGATTGTCAAATCCAAATACAAGGTTGAATCACAACCGCTAGAACCCGGTACTACTGTTGAATACAGTCCACTCGTTGTGTAGGTAGTCGTATCGGCCGGCCAGTAATAGCTGTCACAAGCACTAACCACCTCCGTTGAACCACCTCCTTGCGCTATTAAATCCATAATTTCTGCTGGTGCAAGTGCGCGATCATAGAGACGGAACTCATCCATCAAGCCACCGGCAGCCATTCCCGTACTAGAGCTGTACCCCATTACTTTCAAAGGNCCAGTACCGCTAATATTGAGTCCTACTTGCGGAACGGTAGTTACCAATGCTCCGTCTAAGTAAGCACGAATTTCACCTGCGACATCATCATACACCCACGTGTTAAGGTGAGGTGCGACTGTAGCCCCTCCTGGGATTAACACATCAGCATGAGGCCCTCTCAATAACCAGTTATCTGGACCAGCCACTCCGTTTGTGAAACATCGCCAAGAAGTTGCATTAACATCACCAAAAATGTAGTAAAGCGTTGCGCTCGGGGCCACATTACTGNTCCAAAAAGACAAAGTCCATGAAGAATCAATACTTGGAGCCCAATTCGTGTTCACATAATCGGTTGAAGATGAATTTCCACTTCCGACAATTGCACCTGTATTGCATTGTCCTATGCCGCCAAGAAAGAGCGAACCAACAATGTTAGCTGTATCAGCGCCAACTGGTGGGTTAGTCGCTAAATTTGGAATATTTGTTCCTGATCCGTTAAAATCATAATATAAAATTTCTGGATTCGATTGTCCGAAGACATTTGATGCACAAATTGTGATCGACATAAATTAGGATCCCTCTTCCTAAAATGNTTTTGATAGGTGTTTTCATAGGTTCAATTGAGTAGTAATTTGNCGCTAAAAGTAGGTATAANTCGAAATCTATNCGTAATAAAAATTACAAAGCCCGTCACTTTTTAATCACTTATACTACTTACTCTATAAGAACGCCTAATTTCGTTTGGAACTAAATGAGCAAACAAGAAGAATTTCTAGCATTATATGAACCGGTTCATGAACGGTTCGAAAGGTTCTGCAGAGCCCGAGTGTATGGAAATATGGAATACCGTGACTTAATGAATGAGTCGCTCCTTGTTGCTTTTGAAAAGTATGACAAACTTCGGTCGAAGGATGCTTTTCTCTCTTTTCTTTTCGGGATTAGCGTTCGTATTTTATCGAATAATCATAAAAAGAAGAAGGAATCAAGTATTACAGAATCGGAGGATGGATTGGTGCCAGATCAAAATGACGGCGTTGATCCTGATATTCATTTTTTATACCAAGGACTGTCACTTTTGAACGGTGCGCAACGAGAATGTCTCATACTTTTTGAGATTTCCGGTTTCAACATCAAGGAAATTGCGGCGATTCAATCTGTTTCTGAGGATGCCGTGAAACAACGATTGAAACGAGGCAGGGATAGGCTTAAGAAAATTCTCACATTTGAATCCATTCACAAAACAGGAACGCCGCTATGAAAGAAAGCAACAACATCAGCGATTTATTCGCGAAAGCAGCCAATGAACCTGTTCACACTTCTTTTGATGAAACCAAAAAGCTGTTTTTAGCCACACTGCCCGTCAATTCGTCTGCGAGCGGCTCAAAATCGGGATTACTCACCAAAAAATGGATCATTATGCTATCAATATTCACAACAGGAGTGCTCATTACTGCTCTTTATTTATCATCACCAAAGGGTGAACCACAAAAGTCACAAACGANACGCGATTCTATAGCTCAAACAGAGCAACAATCGAACAAAACGGCGACCATCGCTGAAAGGGATACAAAAAAAAACCTCATCAAATCGCCGCGTCCAGAACTCCCTAGCGGATACCTTGCACCTAAACCACTTGAAGTTTTGTGGAATACACCCCTATTGCCCATAGGTGGCTACCAAATAGACAANCCAGAAAGAAATCATAAAGATGTGTACAGACTACCGACTTTAACGGAAAGCGAGAAAAAAGAGAATGAAAAGCGCAAGAAAGACATGGTAAAGTCACTCTTCAAAGCGAATAAGCACGAATTCGCTTACGTTCCAAGTGGGACGATCTCGATTGACTCTCAAAACGTTTCTATCCAATCTTTTATCATTCAAAAGTATGAGGTCAGTAATATCGAATACAAAACCTTCTTATTTGATTTGCTTATTCAGGAGCGAAATGATGACTTTATGAAGGCAAAACCAGACCAAAAGAAATGGACTGAGCTGCTAGGTGAAGGAATGAAAACAATGGAGAACAATTATTTTTCGAATGATGCTTACAACAACTATCCGGTCGTAAATGTCAGCCGAGAAGGAGCTGAAATGTATTGTTTTTGGCTAAGTAAACAATTACATGCCTATACCGATGAGCGGGGTNCATCGCCTTTAAATGATATTCGTTTGCCATATCGAAGCGAATGGATTTATGCCGCAAATTCTGGTGTAGATTCTCGAATCTATCCTTGGGATGGGGACTCCATTACGAATGAGACGGGCTGCTATCTTGCAAATCACTTTCCTGAAACTGGAAATTATGCAGATGACGGCGGTTTTGACCTTGTAAAGAAAGACTCATACAATCCGAATGATTTTGGCCTGTTTTGTATGTCTGGAAATGCCGCAGAAATGGTGTACGATTCTAAAGATGGAACAATAGCTGCGGGCACTGCTGGGGGCAGCTGGATGGATAGTGCAGAATCTTTAAAAATTAACGCGGAAGACACTCGAACTGGTCTTACAAAGGCACACCCAAGTGTTGGATTCAGAGTGGTTATGACGTATTTTAACAATTAAGTCAAATATGGATTGTCCGGGAGGGCAATCCGTTTTTAATTAGCCAACTTTCCAGCTACAAATGCAGTTGTCCAGGCCGCTTGAAAATTGTACCCACCTGTGATCCCGTCAATATCTAAAACTTCACCTGCGAAATAAAGTCCAGAAACGACATTGCTTTGCATGGTTTTAAAATCGATGGACTCCAAACTTACGCCGCCACATGTAACAAACTCTTCTTTAAAGGTCGTTTTTCCTTTCACGCTGTAAACGTCGTTTGTGAGTACATTCACTAGTTTATTCAATGCTTTTTTACCCAATTGACTCCAAGTCGATTGCCGTGACAATCCTGCTCGATCAATTAAATAATGCCACAGTCTTTCTGGAAGCAAATACGGTCGAAAGTTGGCGAGGATTTTATTGGGATGCTCTTGAATAATGGCACTTAATTCGTTTAAAACTAAATCGGAATTCGAAATGTGTACCCAGTTGACTTGCGTTTTGAATTCGTAGTTCTTTTCGCTCAAAATTCGCGCTCCAAAAGCCGATAACTTCAAAATTGCTGGTCCACTCATACCCCAGTGCGTAATCAAAAGAGGTCCATCAGATTTTAACTTCGTTCCCTGAATGCTCACTGCTGGATTTTCGACCACAACACCCATGAGCTCTTTGATGGATTCTTGCGGCATGTTGAAAGTGAAAAGAGAAGGCACAGGATCCTCAATTTTATGTCCAAGGTTCTCCAACCACTGCAATCCTGATCTTTTCGGCGACCCACCAGTCGTGACAATCACTTTGTCAAATAAAGCAACGTTTTCCCCTATTTTCAATTCGAATTGAGTTCCAACTTTCAGAATCGATTTTACGCTTTGACCTATCAGCACTTCAATTCCCAATCTATCTACTTCTCCCAAAAAGCAATCAATAATACTCTGGGAATTCTGTGATTTTGGAAATACACAATTATCTTCTTGAATCACCAACGGAACACCTCTAGATTCGAACCATTCCATCGTGTGTTTAGTGTTGAAAAACCCAAATGCTTTTCGCAATTTCCGACTCCCTCTTGGGTAGGCTTCTGCCAGTTCTTTAATGTCCGTGCATCCGTTTGTGACATTACAGCGACCGCCACCTGAGATTTTTACCTTCGCTAAAACCTTCTGAGACTTCTCCAAAATCAACACCTCAGCATTGGGGNAATTTTCCTTTGCATAAATAGCCGAAAAGAATCCAGCCGCGCCGCCACCAACAATTGCAATTCGCATGGGACAAAGATAGTTCGAATATTAATTCAGGCCGACAGTTCATTATAACCGTGTTTTCATCTCATTTCACTAACTTTGCACCTTGAATTTTAAGTGATATGAGTCAAAATTATCCAACGTATAATGGTTTGAACTTGCCAAACGTAGCAAGTCGTGTGTTAGAGCAATGGGAAAAGGAAAACATCTTCCAAAAATCTATTGAAACGCGCGAAGGAAACGAACCTTTTATCTTTTTCGAAGGGCCTCCGTCTGCAAATGGCTTGCCTGGCATTCACCATGCTATGGGACGATCAATTAAGGATATTTTTTGTCGCTATAAAACACTTAAAGGCTTTCAAGTAAAACGAAAAGCGGGCTGGGATACACACGGACTTCCCGTAGAACTCGGCGTTGAAAAGGAACTTGGAATCACAAAAGAAGATATCGGAACAAAAATTTCGGTAGACGATTACAACAAAGCGTGTCGTGAAGCTGTGATGCGCTATACAGATATTTGGAACAATCTAACCAGACAAATGGGGTATTGGGTCGATATGAACGATCCTTATATCACCTACGATTCAAAATATATGGAGTCTGTTTGGTGGTTGCTTTCTCAGCTGTATAACAAGGACTTAATTTACAAAGGATATACGATTCAACCTTATTCGCCAAAAGCAGGAACAGGGCTTTCAACACACGAATTGAACCAACCCGGTTGTTACCGCGATGTAACGGACACAACCGTAGTCGCCCAATTCAAAGTTATTGAAGGACAATCAACTTCCCCCTTTGGAGGGGGATTCGAGGGGGAGGATTTACATCTTCTTGCTTGGACAACCACACCTTGGACACTTCCTTCGAACACTGCACTTACGGTTGGACCCAAAATCGAATACGTTGTTGTAAAAACATTCAACCAATACACTTTTGAACCAGTCAACGTTATTCTTGCGAAAAAACTGATTGGATATCAATTCAGTAAAAACTTTTTCCCTGTCGAAAGCACTCAAGAACTTAGTGCTTACAACGCTGGGGACAAAAAGGTTCCTTATTTCATCGCGGGGGAATGTGTTGGTACGGATCTAGTTGGAATGAAATACGAACAACTACTGCCTTACGCACAACCTTATGAAAACGCCGATCAAGCATACCGCGTAATTCCAGGTGATTTCGTTACTACAGAAGACGGTACTGGAATTGTTCATACAGCGCCTACTTTTGGTGCTGACGATGCAAAGGTGGCAGCAGACGCAGGCGTACCCGGACTTCTTGTTTTGGACGAGGCAGGAAATCCTGTTCCGTTGGTAGATTTGCAAGGAAGATTTACATCTCACATGGGTGAGTTCGCGGGTAAATACGTTAAAAACGAATATTACAACGATAACGAAGTACCTGAGAAAAGTGTTGATGTAGAAATCGCGATCAAACTAAAAACAGAAAACAAGGCCTTCAAGGTGGAGAAATACGTTCACAGCTACCCACATTGCTGGAGAACTGACAAGCCTGTTTTATACTATCCACTCGATTCGTGGTTTGTAAAAGCGACCGCGAAAAAGGAACGTATGTTTGAATTGAACAAAACAATCAACTGGAAACCTGAATCTACGGGCACAGGACGTTTTGGAAAATGGCTTGAAAACTTGAACGATTGGAATCTTTCACGTTCGAGATATTGGGGAATTCCAATTCCAATTTGGTCAACCGAAGAAGGCGACGAACGCATTTGTATCGGCTCATTAGAACAATTAAAATCCGAATGTGATAAAGCCGTAAGCGCTGGTGTTATGACGTCAAGTCCACTGGAAAGCTTTGAAGCTGGCAACATGTCGAAGGAAAATTACAGCAAAATAGATCTTCATAAAAACTACATGGATGAAATCATACTTGTTTCGGATTCGGGAAAACCGATGAAACGCGAGGCCGATTTGATCGATGTTTGGTTTGACTCAGGTTCGATGCCTTATGCACAATGGCATTACCCTTTTGAAAACAAGGAACTTATCGACGATAACAAAGCTTTCCCTGCTGACTTTATCGCAGAAGGAGTGGATCAAACACGTGGTTGGTTTTACACTTTACATGCAATCGGAACGATGGTTTTTGATTCTGTAGCTTACAAAGCTGTTGTTTCAAACGGACTTGTTTTGGATAAAAATGGACAGAAAATGTCCAAACGACTTGGAAACGCTGTTGATCCATTTACTACTTTAGACAAGTACGGTCCTGATGCAACACGTTGGTACATGATCACCAATGCACAACCTTGGGACAACCTAAAATTTGACTTAGAGGGAATCACAGAGGTGCAACGTAAATTCTTCGGAACNCTATACAACACTTATTCTTTCTTCGCTCTTTATGCCAATATCGACGNATTCGATTATTCGGAAGTCGACCTCAATTTAGAAGATCGCCCAGAAATTGACCGATGGGTTTTATCCAAACTAAACACCTTAATTAAGGAAGTGGATGAAGCTTACGGAAGCTACGAACCAACAAAAGCAGGACGATTGATTCAGGATTTCGTAGGAGATCAACTTTCGAACTGGTATGTGCGTTTGTGCCGGCGTCGCTACTGGAAACAATCTTCGGATGATGNTGCCGGAGCAGCAGACAAACTTTCGGCATACCAAACTTTATACACTTGTTTGGAAACCGTTTCCATTTTAAGTGCTCCAATTGCGCCTTTCTTTATGGATCAATTGTTCCAGGATTTGAACTCTGTGTCCAATAAGCATTCTATAGAATCGGTGCACCTTGCTGAGTTCCCAAAGGCGAACGAAAGTGTCATCAATCCAGAATTGGAAGACCAAATGGAAATTGCACAACGCACTTCTTCGCTTGTACTTGGATTGCGTAAAAAAGAGCGAATTCGTGTGCGTCAGCCACTTCAAAAAATAATGGTTCCAGCTTTGAGCGAAACGTTCGCAGCNAATATCAATCACGTAAAGGATTTGATTTTATCCGAAGTAAATGTCAAGGAATTGGAGTTGCTCGCTGAGGATAATGATGTGCTTGTCAAAAGCATCAAGCCGAACTTTAAAACTATCGGTCCGAAATATGGTAAACAAATGAAAGCGATTGCTGCCATGGTGAATCAAATGTCGACGGATGATATCGCCAACGTTGAAGCAAACAACGGCTGGAAAGGTGATGTAAATGGTGAAGAAATCACTCTTGACCTCTCCGATTTCGATATTGTTGCACAGGACATTCCAGGATGGCTAGTAAGTTCAGAAGGAAACTTGACTGTTGCCCTGGACGTGACAATATCCGAAACGCTGAAAGCCGAAGGAATTGCTCGAGAATTGGTCAATCGTGTTCAAAATTTGAGAAAAGATTCTGGTTTGGAAGTTACGGATCGAATCTTATTAAAAGTGGACACCAACGAAATGATTCAACAGGCAATCAATGCAAACAAGGAATACGTTTGCAACGAAGTTTTGGCCACAGATGTTGCCTTTGAATCACTCGGAGAAGATGCTCTATTAACGGATTTGGTGGATGCCGATGATGCGAAGATTGATTTNGAGAAAAGTTAAATCAACGCACCAATTCAATTGAACCTACACTGTTGAACTTGAATTTTTGGCCTCCCATTTCAAAGGTATCGCCAGGTTCTAGTTTATTAATGGAGACAATATCTTCTTCTATTGTATGAAGCGTTCCGCCCGTCATAATCGCGAGATTGATGTACGAATGGTGAATTCTTCCATTTCGGACACCGCACAAAATAATATGGGTGGGCTTTGTGATTTTTCCCGAAATGCTCATGTCGCGAACGGGGGCATTGTTGTCTGCAATCAATATGTAACTATCCGATTCGTCGAATTTTTTCTCAGCAAAAAGAGTTGCTTCCACATTGTTTTCTGGCGCTCCACCACCATAGCCTTTTCGCATTACTTCGGTAACCTTCTCTCCAATCTCCTCAAAATCATGAGACTCGATATAATATGCACCTCCTGACTTGCCAATCGGACCATCTGGATTCGCATCACCATCATTAAAGAAAACGAAATGCGAAATGCTCGAAGTCTCTAATTTTAACTTTTTCCATGCAAGAGTCTGAGCGATATACGGATACATACTCCCGGTGACATCCTCAACAACGTAATCACAATTCCATTGATCCTCATAATTTCTTAGAGTTCTTGTGACTACGGTGTCATTTATCATCGGAACATACCTTCCGGAACTATAAGTAGAAACCCATGTCGTATCGTAAATCGGATCTTCATACTTTCTCCACAAACCAAAAAGTTTCTTTTTATATCGTATTCCGTCTTCTCGTTTCCTTTTGGAGATTGGGATGTATCCACCGCCAATCTCTCGACCCCCCNCCATTTCATATGTTGAATCTGCTCGATACACAGATTCCAGATACGCATAAATCGCATCGATTTCCTCGTCCGTGGTCATTGGACCATCATTCCCAAAATAAATTCCTTCATTCAAAAAGTGGACGGCGAACCCGTGAAAAAGCCTTTTATTCTCCTCTAGTCCAAGTGTATTTGTTTGTTCATAGATGTCCCATTCAATGACGTTATTATCAAAAATATACGGGGCAAATTCTCGTAACTGTTCAAATCTATTTCGGTTCAATTCCATCTGATTAAAATCTTCCGACTGCCTAAACTTCGTGTATACAAAGTCAATTTTCTCAATGGGAACGCTTCTTGAAAGCATCGAGTCTATCATTTCTATCACTTCAGAATCACCAGAGGAAAAATCAAACGGGATGTAAACAACACTCGTGTCATCTGAATTCAATTTATATTTATCAATCGTTTTGACTGGTGTTTCCAATAAGTAATCAATCGAGACGACATCCTGTGCTATACATGGGTAAATACCCGTAAAAAATAATAGAATGCTTAAGGTTACCTTTGTCATAGTAGAGTCTTGGTTCTTTGAATAACGGAGGCGCTAGATTATTATTTTAATTTTCGACATGTTTACCAAGTTCCCTCGTCGTGATATCTGAATTCTGCACCTACAAATACAACAAATTATGAACATCTTACAAAAAGCTTCCCGACTCATTATCAAACGTTCATTTGATATGGTAATTTCACTTATTGAGCGATTCAGTGACATGCAATTCTACCGTGAAAGCGTTTCCGAATTAAGAAAACTTCCTGAAAATACTCTTGGCAACGAAATAGCCAAATGCCTGGATGAAAACAAATTGACATTAGTTCCAAAGTTCGAAAGTCATGATTTAAAGCATGTTTTATTGAATTATGATATGACTCCCGAGGGAGAAATTCGCCTTCAGGCTTTTATGGTTGGAAACGGAAACTATTCTATTCCCTCTTTGGCCATATTGATCTTCGGAATGTTATTACTACCAGAGCTATGGTCCACTTTTTATAAAGATTTTAAGAAGGGTAGAAAAACATTGCCCTTATCGAACTGGACCATTGAAAAATGCGCAGATGAGGACTTAGTAACNTTGAGACTGCGCCTTGAACANCCATCTCTAGATACAAAACCACTATTTGATTCGAATAAAATAACGGCAATAGGGGCATACACTGCAATAATTGCTGGAGTATTCGGTATGCTTTTCTGTGTGAAGTTCCTTTTCTCATCGAACATAGCAGATTTAGTCGGTGCAGGATTTCCATTTATAGGTGGAGCAATTCTTTCTGTAGGTGGCCTTCTGGCCTTATCTAATCTCTCAAGACACAAAAAAGCCGTTGCCTAATTCCACGAATTGAATCTCTTTCTCTTAGGAGAAAATAAAAATGATTCTTTCAAACCCTTAGAACTCCATTTTTTATTAACTTAAATTAGATGGAGCCAAAAACCGAGACACAATTTAACCAGATCGCCGATTTTACCGAGCGATTTATCAACCAGACGAACCGCAGTATTTTTCTTACCGGAAAAGCGGGAACGGGAAAAACGACATTTCTTAGACAGCTGGTTAAAACCACGCACAAACAATCCGTAATTGTCGCTCCTACTGGCATTGCAGCGTTAAATGCAGGCGGTGTTACTATACACTCATTTTTTCAGTTGCCTTTCGGTGCTTTTGTTCCAGAATTTGTTTCTGGTGCTGCGACGGAGTCCATGAAAATTGAAAGTAAATCAACGTTATTGCACCACTTCAATATGAATGCCACACGGCGAAGCTTGTTTCGGAACCTGGAGCTTTTGATCATTGATGAGGTTTCTATGTTGCGCGCTGATCTACTTGATGCAATGGATTGGACCTTGCGTAATGTCCGGAAAAACAACAGTCCATACGGTGGTGTGCAAGTGCTATTTATTGGTGATTTACTACAACTTCCACCCGTTGTGAAACAAAATGAATGGTCCTATTTGAATAAATACTACAACGGCATGTACTTCTTCCACTCCAAAGTGATTTCCGAGCAGCCGCCTTTGTATGTCGAGCTTGAAAAAGTATACAGGCAAGAAGACCCTAAATTCATCGATGTACTCAATAATCTTCGTAAAAATTCGATTACGGAAGAAGATATAGAATTGCTGAATTCGTACGTAAAAAAAGGTTTTAATGCCCCTGAAACGGAAGAATACATTACACTTACGACGCACAATCGAGAGGCAGATAGTATCAATCAAAAAGCACTGGCGAAGCTTAAAACCAACGCAAGAATCTATGAAGCGGAAGTAACGGGCAATTTTCCGGAACATCTATATCCCATTGAGCAGAATCTAGAGCTCAAAATTGGTGCTCAGGTGATGTTTGTAAAAAACGATCCATCAGCAGAAAAAGCCTTTTACAATGGTAAAATGGGTCGTGTGATTGCACTTGGCCGCAACGAGATTAAAGTCGAATTTCCGCAAGAGAAAAAAACTATTGACGTTGAATTGTACGAATGGGAAAACATCAAGTATACCTACAACGAAACGTCCTCAGAAATGGAAGAAGAAACGCTGGGAACTTTTGTTCAATACCCACTCCGTCTCGCTTGGGCGATTACTGTTCACAAAAGTCAAGGGCTCACATTTGAAAAAGCAATTCTGGATATTTCTAACGTGTTCGCGCCTGGACAAGCTTATGTTGCACTTTCGAGACTGCGTTCACTTGATGGTCTTGTTTTACTTCAGCCGATGCGAAAAAATGGGCTCACTACCGATGCTCAAGTAAAGGATTATTCTACCACAAAAGTCACCCCCGTTGCGCTAGAAAATCAACTAGAGCAATCCACTGCAGTTTACATTTATGATGTTTTGATTCAATCTTACGATTGGCTTGAAATGGTAAACGCATGGCAAACGCATGAAAAGTCTTACAAAGAGCACGGGAACAAATCTGAAAAAGGAAAAAACAGATCTTGGGTGACTCAGCAGGTGCAGCAACTTTCGGGAACTTTAGATGCTTCTCGAAAGTTTAGAAACGAACTATCGAAATCGTTTTCAAAATTGCCCGTGGACTATGATCATGTAACAAAGCGAGTTGAAGCAGCTTATGGCTATTTCTACAAAATTCTAGATGCGACGCTGTATTCGAACCTAAAAAAAGTTGCTGAATTGCAACAGAAGAGGAGTACGAAGAAATACGCCGACGAACTTTTGGAGTTGGATTTAGCAATTACCGAAACAATTCTTCGATTGAAAAAGTCGAAAGCGCTGCTCGAAGCAGTTAGGGACGGTCGAACACTTGACGCAAGCATTACCTCAACCCCAGAGATTCGCAACTACAAGCTGGCTAAAATTGAAATGGTAAAAAATGACCTCATGGCGAACAAGTCCACACTCGATTTTGATACCATTACGATTGATCTACAAACGAAGGACACCAAGAAACCACAGAAAAAATCAAAGAAGTCCACTTATGAAATCACAAAAGAGCTGGTACGTGAAGGAAAATCAATTGAAGAAATTGCGAGAGAGCGCCAGCTATCTTCAGGAACTATTAGCACCCATTGCGCACGCTTAATTCAGCAAGAAAAAATTGAACTTCGTGATGTCATGGATAAAGAAAAAAGAAATGCACTTTATGATCTTTTCGAAGAAAACTACGAAGGCGGATCGTTGTCATCTCTCAAGGAAATGGTGGGTGACGAATTCACTTGGGATGAATTGAAATTATACCAAGCTTCTCTGATGGTTTAATAACGTTTTTCTATTTACTTTTTCAGAATCATCGTTTCTTCAAAAGCCTGCGACTTTATACGTTCGAAGTCGGCTTCTTTTGGCTTAAGAATGACCAAGTTTAAATCGCCTGATTGCACAGACTCTTTCGATTCGACGAAGCCAAACTCTTCTTTCGACTCACCCGAATAATCGAAGTTGGAGACTTTCAATTTGTTTCCAGCGAACTCTAAAATTTGAGGCACGTACCTTCCATTCTCGAATACATTCAACACATAAACAGACGGATTGTTGGTTTTGGCGAGTACATTTTTGCTTGTTCCTCCAACAAAAACATCGTGACTTCGAACGCCAAAAAAGTAGTAATCCTCCTTTAAAATGCATGGAATTGAATCTTCCTTTGAAACGCCAAAAATGTAACCATCTCTTACAGAATATTGAGATGTTTCACGCACAGTTTCTCTACTTANAGTGGACATCGTAGTTGAAATAAGTGTCAAGCCATCATTATCGAATTGATACTCCAACGTCCCATTTTTTAATTTATAAGTTCCAAAGTAAGATTCTGAAACTAGCCCAACTTTTTTAGTTGCCGAAGGCAAAGGGTCCGCGAAATAATATGAATTCTGTGCGTTCGAAAAAAAAACGGCAAAAAATGCGACAAGTAAACCAACTATTTTCATAACTTAATTTAGAGTGATCCTTAAATTTACAACTACTAATGCACCCACAAACAAACTTGATGCAAAAAAAATGGCTTGTTAAATCGCCAATAGAACGTACACTTGTTGAAACGTTTCGTTCAAAATTGAAAATTGATCCAGTTGTAGCCGAACTTCTTTTACAACGCGACGTTACAACATTTGAAGATGCGCATTCTTTCTTTCGTCCAGACCTTTCTAGCTTGCACGACCCTTTTTTAATGAAAGATATGACCGCAGCCGTCGAACGTTTACAGGAAGCCATTGACGAGCAACAAAAGGTTTTACTCTTCGGTGATTACGATGTTGACGGAACGACTGCAGTAGCCCTACTTTACGCATTTTTAAAAGAAACTGTTCCTGTTGATTTCTATATTCCGGATCGCTACAAGGAAGGTTATGGATTGAGTAAAACCGGGGTTGATGTCGCTGCACAACACGATGTTTCCCTAATTATTTCTTTGGATTGTGGCATTAAATCAATCGATGAAGTTGCTTATGCACAGTCACTTGGAATCGATTTTATTGTTTGTGATCACCACGAACCAGGCGACAAGCTTCCAGAAGCCATCGTTCTTGATCCAAAACGAAAGGACTGCAATTATCCTTACAAAGAACTTTCAGGCTGTGGCGTGGGTTTTAAATTATTGCAAGCGCTTTGTGAAGCAAATAGTTGGGCAACCGATAAGTTGTTTGAGCATCTGGACTTACTGGCAATCAGTATAGGAGCTGACATCGTTCCTGTAACTGGGGAAAATCGTACGCTTGCCTTTCATGGAATGGAACGTTTAAATCAATTTCCACGGCCAGCTTTCAAAGAGCTTTTGGCTTTAGCAAATAAAACATTTCCCGTAACACTTACGGATGTCATTTTCAGTATCGCACCAAGAATTAACGCCGCTGGGCGATTACGGTCGGGCAAATTTGCCGTTCAACTGATGATTTCTGATGATTTGGACGAAATTCGAGCGCTTGCAACAGAAATTAATGAAGATAACCTGGAGCGAAGAGAACTCGATAAACAAATGACTATTGAAGCACTTGAACAGTTAGAAAATAGNCCTGAAAATCGATATACAAACTTGGTTTATCATGAGAATTGGCACAAAGGTGTTGTTGGAATTGTCGCTTCACGAGTAATTGAAACCTACTTTAAGCCGACAATTGTATTGACAAAGTCGAATGGACTGATTACCGGCTCGGCAAGGTCTATCGCTGGGTTCAATTTACACGATGTGCTTTCGGGGTGCTCGGAACTTCTCGAGCAGTTTGGGGGACATTACCACGCTGCTGGACTGACGTTGAAAGAAGAAAACCTCGAAGCTTTCACTTTACTTTTTGAACAAAAAGCACAGGAAGTATTACGGCCTGAAATGATGGTTGAAGAGCAAGTGATCGATTTGGAATTGTCGTTCAATGAAATCTTTACGCCTGAAGAAAACCGTCTTAAAATACCTAAGCTTAAACGCATTTTAAAACAATTCGAACCACATGGTCCAGGGAACATGAAACCCGTTTTTATCAGTAAAAATGTGTTTTCAACAGAAGTTCGAGTTTTGAAAGACACACACATAAAACTGTCAATGACACAACCGGACTCAGACGTAATTTTGGAAGGGATTGGATTCAACTTAGCCTCAAAAGCAGATGTTGTTGCTGCTGGAATGCCTTTTGATGTGGTCTATACTTTAGAAATCAATCGCTGGAACGATCGCGAAAGATTGCAGTTGAACATCAAAGATTTTCGGGAAGCGCAGTAGTTAGCTGACATTTAAGACATCAATTCCCAAGCGCTTTTGTAGCCATTTGCCTGTTCGACATATTCTAGAAACTGTACGTAAAATGGATCTCTACCTATAGTTGCGCTGTCACCAATGATGAAAAGTTGTTCTTTTGCTCGGGTCATCGCGACATTCATCCTGCGATAATCTTTCAAAAACCCAATATTTGCATCACCATTTGAACGAACCAAAGAAATAATGACCGTTTCGCATTCCTGTCCCTGAAAGCTATCGATAGTGCTTGTTCTCAGCTCGCTTTCCAGTTGTTCTTTTGCCAGAGCTATTTGACCAGAATACGGAGAAATAAAACTCAAACGGGTAATATCTAAGTTTTCATGAGCAATCAACTTCGTAATAATAGATAGTTCTCCTTCGTTCATAAGACTTGTTCCATCGGGTCCTGATTGTTCTTCAAAGCCTGTTCCTGCAGTGTCAAAAAAAGTAACGTGCTGCGCCAAATCTTCCAAATGCTTTGGTGTTTGCAGGTCGCCAGAATAAAAATAATTGCTTGAAAACTGTGCAATGGACTTCCGCATTCGGTATTGAGTGTCTAAAAAGTGCGTGTTTCTCGTATTTTTAAAACATCGCTCAAGAATCGATATATTCAACCCCTTTTGCGCCGCTGCGTCCGACAAAACTGTGGGTGGTAATTGGAATGGGTCTCCAGCAAAAACCCAAGATTTCGCCATGGGAATGACAATCCACGCTTGCGGCTCGATCGCTTGACCAGCTTCATCTATTACCAATACATCGAATGCTGACTCACTTTTTAATGCGTTTTTTAAGCCAATTGGCGTACCGAGAATCACTTCCGCTTTGTCCAGTAACTTTGAGTCGAAATAATCGTGTAAATCCCTGATTTCCTTCCGAATTCTTTTGACTTCTTGAAATAAAAGCGATCGTTGCTGCCGTTCTTCCTTGCCAAATCTGCGCTTATATTGTAGTGCCATCCTACGAAACTCTTCCGCTTGTACCTTGAGCCGTTTGATGTTTTTCTGTTCCTTCGATCCTTGCATTTTGCCCTCATTGGTAAATGGAAAAATCGCATCGTCTACCTTGAGCGTATTTCCAACCCGAAGGATTTGCACCCCATTTTTCAGCAAAGCTTTCGCGATCGTGTCCACCGCTGCATTGCTAGGAGCCGAAACTAAAATTCGTTTCTCTTTTCGCGCTTGCTGAACAATTCCTTCGACGAGCGTGGTTGTTTTTCCTGTTCCCGGAGGTCCGTGCAACAGCATTAAATCTTCGTTTTCAAGGATTCCTCTAACTGCTGATTTTTGACTATCGTTTAAATTCTGATTTTTGAAGGAAACTGATTCCTTCGTCTCCGTTTTTTCACCAAAAGGCTCATTCCCGTGGATTTTTTCGAAAAGCGACTTTAGTGAAGGCACAGTTGAAATGTTTCGAATTGCTTCTTGCATCAACTCACTCGTGTATTGATCTGGCGCTAACTTTACAACCACATCCCGGTCTTCCGTCCAATCGGGGAATTCTGGTGCAAACAACCGAACTGCGCCTTTACTCCCTTCGAGACCTAGAAAAACACCTTTGATCGATTCCTCACCCTCCAAAAGAAACTCAATAGCACTGTTTGACCGAAAGTTGGAGGTTTCGCCCATATACGGCAAATAAAATTCCAATTCCGGATAATCGGCATAACCGAAGTATTTTCGGGTAATTTTTATTGGGTGCAGGGCTGACCCTGATGCTTTTAGTAGTTTTAAGCCAGCAGCATCGTTTAGCTTAAACCGATTCTCTTGCTCGCGCATTTCAAGCTGAATGCATTCCAAAAGTTGATTTTGATATGGGTGAAGACTTTCCATAGTTATGTTCTCAAGACGTTAAAGTTAAAAAGAGAATGACGGAAAACATTGAAAGTATTATTTTCATTGATCATGAATACACCAAAACGCTAGAAACTATTTATACTTCCGTAACGAGTATATAGAAACTCAAAATTTGGTCAGACAAGGTCATTATTTACTTAACTAAAACCTTATAAATATGAACATTCAACNCGAAGAATCTGGAAATAAAGGGCGCTTTTATGTGCATCAAGAAGGAAAAGACCTCGCTGAAATGACCTACGTTTTTGCAGGNGACACGAAAATCATTATTGACCACACCGAAGTTGATGATGCCTTACGAGGTCGAGGAGCAGGAAAAAATATGGTCGAAAAAGCTGTGGTTTATGCCAGAGNAAAAAACCTTAAAATCTTACCGCTTTGCCCGTTTGCAAAAAGTGTTTTTGATAAAACTCTTGAATATTCTGATGTGCTTTAGTTCAGCTTTTTGAGTCACTTCGAAATGATTGTTAGCAACAATATTTCCTTTTAATCCTCCATTAAATTGAGGCGAGGAAAGCTAATCGCAGAATGACCGTTCCAACTTCCGAAATAATCCCCAGCCTCCAAAAATCAGTAAAAACTGAATTCCGAGGCGAACCAGTGNCATCGTTTTTGATCCGACTGCTGGAGCTTCTTTGGCTAAATCCCAAATGTGAATGGGTAAAAACACCACCATCAGTAGGGTAAATCCAAGTGCTCCGTATTTTCGATACTTTGGAAGAAGTAACGCAACTCCGATCAAGCCTTCAACAATTGCCGAAATCAAATTGGCAAATTCCAGTGAAACGAGGTCAGGAGTAATTTCCGCATAAAAATTCGGCGAAATAATATGAAACAGTGCTCCTGAAAGCATTATCAAGGCAAAAAAATACGTCAACACCGTTTGCATGTCTCTAAAGTAGGCATAGAAAGCAGAAATACAGCATAAAGTGCAATGCAATTAAATCGTTTCCAAGGCTTGATTAACGTCCGTGATCAAATCATTGTAGTTTTCTACACCAATCGACAATCGGACTAATTTTTCACTGATATTCATGGCAATTTTGTCCTCTTTATCCACGTCTGCGTGTGTCATTGTTTGAGGATGCTCTGCCAAGCTTTCTGTTCCACCGAGCGAAACGGCAAGTTTGATCAATTTTAAATTGTCTAAGAACTGAAAAGCTTCTTTTTCTCCACCTTTCACATCAAAAGCAATCATCGCTCCGTAGGATTTGTACTGTCTTGTGATAATATCCTTTTCTGCTTGAGTCCCGTTTTTAGCTGTGTTCCCTATATAATAAACTGCTTCGACCTTTGGGTGATTGTTCAAAAACTCAGCAACGTATTTCGCGTTCTCAGCTTGTTGATCCATACGAACTTTTAGCGTTTCTAAACTTCGCATCAATAGCCACCCTGTCCATGGCCCCGCCATATTTCCAAGGAAAGTTCGCAATCCTTTTACGCGACCCATCAACTCTGAAGACCCCAAACAAGCTCCAGCAATCACATCTGAGTGACCACCAATATATTTCGTTGCAGAATACAACACCAAATCTGCGCCGTGTTTCAACGGATGCTGCCAAATTGGTCCCATGTACGTATTGTCCACAGACAAAACAACTGCTTTTTCCTCGGTAGAAAAGTGGTTCTTAATCTCGGCACACATTTCTATATCAATAATGGCGTTGGTTGGGTTCGCAGGCGTTTCAATATGGATCATTGTCAATTTATCCGATTTTCCCGTAGCCTCAATGCGCTCGATAATGGTTTCCATNGATTCGTCGGCTCTAAAACCAACAGAATCAATGTTCAATTTTTTTAAGAAGTGATTGATAAAGTGATCCGTCCCTCCATAAACCGGCTTGCTGTATAAAAGCAAATCACCTGGCGCCATAATCTCCATCATCGCAGTCGAAATAGCTGACATTCCGCTTTCGAAAACAGCAGCATCATCCGCACCATCCCATAAGCATAAACGGTTTTCCAAAATTTCTAAATCTGGATTATTCAATCGGCTGTAGATTAACCCAAGCTCCTCGCCCTGTTCCTTCTCTCTTAAACCGTAGGCTACTTCAAAAAAGCGCTTGCCTTCCATAGCATTGTTAAACACAAATGTTGAGGTTTGAAAAATCGGACATTTAATCGCACCCTCCGATAAAGAAGGTTTGTATCCGTAGCTCATCATTAAACTTTCTGGCTGCATTTTCGAATAATCCATCATCTAGTATTTTGAATTAAACTTATCGAATAATCTATTTATTGAATCACATCCAGAATATTTTTCTAAGATTANCCCAATTGACGACTGTTTTTTTCTATTTTTAATTGAAATTTGACNAACAACAGAAAAAAAATCCAAGCCTGTGGATAAAATTGACAAAGCGATCTTAGAAATACTTGAAGAAAATTCAAAGCTAGGAACTAAGGAAATTGCAGCTCAAGTTGGGCTCACAGTAACTCCAACCTACGAACGAATCAAGCGCATGGAACGAGATGGTGTCATTAAAAAGTATACCATCGAGCTAGACAAAAACCAGGTTGGGAAAAATCTTCAGGTATTCTGCCATGTTTCTTTGAAAGAGCACAACCTTGAATTGCTCAAACAATTCGAGAATAAGATTACGGTTTTACCCGAGGTTTCGGCTTGCTACCACATTGCGGGAGATCACGATTACGCTTTATTTATCGAAGTGTCAAACATGCAGAGCTACGAACAATTCCTCCGTCAAAAACTGGCGATAATTCCCAGTATTGCAAATGTTCAAAGTTCTTTCGTGATGAATGAAATTCACAGTAATAGTTAATTCTTCAAAAACTCAAATGGGTTTGTTGGAGATGTGCACCGTTTGTATTGTGAATCTTCATTTTGATCGCGAAACATGCCTTCTTTCCCTTTGAATTAGGATCGAAAGAATAAGTTTGGTTATTTTCATGAAGATTAAATCAGTCCGACTGATTCAATTCTTACCTAAAAACGCAATTCGAATGAATGAAATGGATTTCAAGGCCGATGAAAAATACTATCACCTCGAAAGTGAGCGTTTGTCCTATCGGGCTTTAACGATCGAAGATTGTTCCTTGTGGCTGCCGTTTTTTGACGACACTCCGAGCTTACGATTTCTGGGTATGGGCTCTTCCATTTTCGAGGGCATGAACAATGCTCAAAAGTGTGAAAAATGGATTTCACGGCAACTCGAACGTCAAAAGGACGGTGTATACGGTCAACTTGCAGTGATTGAAAAATCTACAGGGAAATTTATCGGACTTGCGGGACTCATTGCTCGATTCGAAGAGAACATAAATAAAGAATTGGAAGTTACCTATTCGCTTCTGAAAGAGGCAAGAGGAAAGGGCTATGCGACAGAACTTGCTATTTTTTTTCGGGATTATGCCTTCGAAAACACCAGCTTGCCTAGCGTCATTTCTATCATTCATCAAGACAATTTCCCTTCTATGAATGTGGCAGAAAAAAATGGAATGCAACCAGAAAATGAATTTGAATTAATCGGGATGCCCGTGCGTTGTTACCGCATTTACAGGTAAGAAAATGGTGAGAAATCCGTCAAATCAAACAAAAACAAATAATGGCTACCATCTCAATTATATATGGATCTGTTCGTTCGGATCGACAAGGAATTAAAGCGGCGCGATTTTTTGAAAACACCTTAAAAGAAGGTGGTCACCGTGTGAACATGATTGATCCGTCTGTCTATCAATTTCCTTTACTCGATAAAATGCACAAGGAATATGATGCAGGAAAGGCTCCGGAACCTCTAGAAACTGTTTCTAAATTGCTCAAATCATCTGATGGATTTATAATCGTAAGTGGAGAGTACAATCACAGCATTCCGCCCGCTTTAAAGAATCTTTTAGATCATTTTCAGTCGGAATATTTCTTCAAGCCTAGTGGAATCGTTACCTATTCGGCTGGAAGTTTTGGTGGCGTTCGAGCAGGCAGTGATCTACGCGCAGTTTGCGGTGAGTTAGGAATGCCCAGTATTTCATCTATGATGCCAATTCCGTCTGTTCAGAAAGCTTTCGAAGAGGATGGAGCACCAATTGATGAAGCCTATAACAAACGAGCAGATCGTTTTCTAACAGAGTTTGAATGGTATGTTGAGGCCTTTGCGAAACAGCGAGAAAAAGGAACTCCGTATTAATTGAAAAACTACCCCTTCACCATTTGATGCTGAACGGCTGTGAGTAAATCTCTATACGCCCAATGAACCAATGTATTTTCTTCGACAAACGGAAGCCCGCCAGTGAGAAACAATTTCTGAACGGCATGAAATAATTTTAGGTTCCTCTCACTAAGCCCTCCTTTTAATTGTTCGGAAAACGCTGTCGTCATTTGGCTTGATTGTACTGACTGCTCAGTTTTATTTGCCCAGTCGATACAGCCTTTTTCTACCTCGAATAATAAGGGTTGAAGATGTTCATCAATAAGCTTCGTGGATGCATCGTTCAGAGGATAGTCGCGACACGCCTGAACCAAGCATTTTACGATTCCAACAAAGGAGGCACTCATGCAAATTCTGGCAAAAACTTCAAACGGAACATTATGAACCCAGTATGCGTGCGGATTTTGAATTGTGTTTATTTCAAATTGATATCTCGAAGGAACTTTTTCTTGAAGTATCGTAATTCCATAAGACGAGGTGTTTCGCAAGCCAACAATTGCCCATTTTTCATCGGACAATCGCACCTGATCTCTGGGAACAACAAACGTTTTAATTGTACCGTTTTCATTTTTTGCGTTTAAACTAAAAAAGGTGGCATGATCCGCCCCTGTGCATCGGGACCAGGTGCCATTGATAACATACTCCTTTTGCTTCTCCTTGAAGGTACCACTGGCAAACCCACTTCCTGCAATAACGGCTTCCTTTGCGGAAAATAGTTCTTGCGCTGCCTGATGTGATAAAAATCCACTAAACCAATTTGCACCAGCTCCTAAATTCAGCGTCCACCCCAAGCCTCCTTGGACAGAAGCCGCTCGAATTAATTGATCGACTCCTTCTTTAATTCCGAGCTCTAAACCTCCATATTTTTCGGGTACAAAAAGTTTAAACAACTTTTGATCGTAAAGTTCATGCAATCTTTCTTTAGAAAGAAACGATTGTCGGTACTCCTCTATGGTAAACTTTTTACTCATTTCATAAAACTTTGCAATGCTTCTGCCTCCAAAAATAAAAGCCCTGTATTTCGAATTTACGATTTACAGGGCTTTATTGTTTCCCAGTGAAAGGGTCTTTTCCTTAAAGTTTAATTGTAATGCGGGTCATGATATTTCTTCCTGCTTGCGGGTAGTAGAAATTTTCTTGCGTTCTATCAGCTCCTACTAGATACCCAAAAGTATATCCATTGTTTTCATAGAGCTCGTTGAAGATATTGTTCACCTGAACACCAAAACTCATTTCTTTGAAAAGGACGTCTTTCAGCGTGTATGAAAGCTGGAGATTGGAGAAAAAGTATGCGTCTATAGCACGATCATCCGAAGAAGTGTTGTCCAAGAACTGTTTTCCAACATACTTGGAAGTCCAGCTGATTGAAGCATTTTTAATCGGTTCGTAGTCCAAAACCAGAGCACCAATTACGTTGGGTGAAAAAGCAAGATCCGTGTTTTGATGTTCAATGGCAATCTCTTCGTAGCTCACATAATCAAAAACGTACTCATTAAACGCTAAAATTTTGTTTTGGCTGAGCGCCAAATTCGCAGCGACACTAAAGTTCTTCAAAATGCGGTAGCCAGCATCCAACTCTATTCCTGCGCGATAACTATCATCTACATTCGTGCGAGTGTAACCTCCAACATCGTTTACTTGCCCCGTAAGAACAAGCTGATTCTCATAAGCCATGTAATACACATTGGCATTCGCGATGAATTTTCTCGATTTGTATCTGTACCCTGCTTCAATGTTCATTAATTGCTCATGAACGGGACGATTCTCCGGTGTAAACTCTCTAAAATCTGCTCGAACAGGCTCTCGATTGGCCATCGCCATGGAGAAATAAACGTTGTTCGCACTATTGAAATCAATCATGAACCCTGCTTTAGGGTTGAAAAAATCAAAGAAAACGTTTTGAGTTACATCTTCAATTGCGCCATTTACCTCATCGATTCCTAAAAATTGATAGTCGATATGGCGGTATTGCAAGTCAATAAAATAAGTGACTCTATCCTTACGATACGTAGTTTTTACGTACGTTTGCGCCTCAAATTTATTTCCATCGTTTTCGTAATATCGATCCCGAATCTCACTGTTCGAAGCGAACTCTGCCCAGATGACCTCTCCAAAGTGACCTCCGATGTATTGATTTGCTCCTCCTCCAAACACGACATCGAGCTTGTTCTTGTTGTAATTCAAAGAGAAAATTCCACCGTAAAAATGGTTGTCTAACCATCTTCTTCGAATAAAGTCTCCTGCCGTAACCGTATCGTTTATAGAGTCTACCGCTANAACTATTGGATCTAAACCGTAGGTTGAAAAATCATCCTCTGCTCGAAATTGCTCGAAATAACCTTGTCCACGCGTATAATGCGCTTTCAAGTTAAGCTTCAAGTAGGAACTTAGCCCATGTGAGAAGTGCAATTGATAATGATCTTGTTGGTAGTTATCAACTTCATTTTCATACGTGTAGAAGTTGTATGTTCTTCCTGAATTCAGCAAGTTTTCGCGATCAGCTCCGAAGATATAGTTTCTATCCGCATACGCTTCAATTTCAGACACATCGCCATTGATCACCGATTCTGGTGTTCCGTACCAAGATTGATACGTTCGTTCTTTTCCACTGAAAATATTGAATGTTAGAGCGCTTTTTTTGCCTTGCCAAGTTCCATCTAAATAAAACGATTTTAAATCTGATGACGCGCGATCAATGTAACCATCTGAGGTGATTTTTGAAAGCCTGGTGTTCAGAGAGAACTTATTATTTATCAACCCCGTTCCCGCTTTCACTGTATGCCTCCAGGTGTTAAAGGAACCATATCCATTGTCAATTTCGCCATAAGCAGTAGGTCGGGATTTGTTCGTATTGATATTAATACTTGCTCCGAAAGCGGCAGCTCCGTTAGCAGATGTTCCCACACCTCTTTGAACCTGTACGGACTGGGCAGAGGATGCAAAATCAGGCATATTCACCCAAAAAACACCATGCGATTCGGAGTCATTTAATGGAATTCCATTCACCGTAACATTCGTTCTTGTTGGGTCGACGCCACGAATTCGAATTCCTGTATATCCAACACCTGCCCCAGCATCAGAAGTGGCAACAGCAGACGGTGTAAAACGCAATAACATGGGTAAATCCTGCCCAAAATTACCTTTATCCAACTCTTTTTGATCGATGTTGGTGTACGTGGTTGGTGTTCGCTCATTCGCTTTTGCCTCGATGATCAAAATTTCTTTCATCTCTTGCATTGAATACGCCAATTCAACTTTAATTTCCGCTGTTTTAGAGTTCACTTGAACTACTTTTTCAACGGTTTCGTATCCAGATTTAGAAATAACAAAGGTTTGTGTACCTTCTCGAACACTCTGAACCTCAAAGTTTCCATCTGGGTCTGAATAAGTCCCTTGGAATGTTCCTTCTAACTGAATTTTCGCTCCGTAAATGGGTTCTTGCGATTCGTTCGTAACTGAACCTTTAATTGTTTGTTGTGAAAATGCGGCCCACGGTATAAAAAATAGGCCACAGATCATAGATGTTACTCTTGTTTTCATCTTAAAATAAATTAACAAGAATAAGGGGCTAATTCTCTGTGTGATTAATAATTAGCTTGTTTCAAATCCCTGCGCAGGCATTATCCTGATCAGGTCAATGGGTATGATCTCAGCCTTACATTTTAGTAAAGCACCCCTTAGAGACGCCGTAAAATTAAGGCTTTAAACTGAGATGTTGGATGGCATTCACCGACTTTTTTAATCGTTCTTCTAGCGAACCATAAACGATGATGTATTCTTTTTTGTAACGCTCTAACTCTGAAACATATCGAACAAAAAGTTGATCTCTTTCATTTTCACTTTCTCTTAGTGGATCAGACTCCCAAGGAATATCAGGCGCGCAAAGGATATGCAGTTCAAAATGGTTTTCACTTACCAGCTGGTTGATTGTGAGTGAAGCTTTTCCATACTTAACTTCCGACCAGATTTTAAAAACGAGGTAATCTGTATCCACGATAATGACTGGTGCATCTTGTTCTTCAATAGCGTTTTGATGCCCAATAAGCATGGTCTCTAGATCTTCCTCTGTGTATTCAGGACCAAATGTTTCGAGATAATGACGCGCAAATTCTTCGACCATTGGTGCTCTCAATTTTTGAGAAAGGAGATTTGCCAACGTCGTTTTGCCTGAAGATTCGGGACCTGTTATTGCGATTTTCATGTTTCCGTTTGGGTTTTATATTGATTGTACCAAGCAAAAAAACCAAAAACAGCGAGAACGGTAAAAACAACATAAAGCAAAGATGAAAGGTAGAGGCCTCTCGAGAAATAAAGAAAGATAGAGACGAAATCAATCACTACCCAATAAATCCAGTTTTCAAGAACTTTTCGAGTCACCATAAAGGTGGCCACAAGACTGAAAACTGTTGTAAAAGCATCCATATAAGGATTCGCTTGATCTGTCCAACGATCGAACGCGAACCCAATTAGAAATGCCACTACTCCACTGGAAACAATATTTAACAAATGAATGGAAACGCTCCATGTTTTCAATTCGACAGCTTCTTCGGGTTGATTTTTGTTCTTCCCAGGGCGCCAACTCAACCAGCCAACGACCGCCATTACTACAAAAAATAATTGTAAGCTCGTTTCTATGTAAAGTTGATATGTAAAGCAGAGGTAGACAAAGCTAAGTGATGAAAACAATGCGAAAAGCCAGCAAATAATGTGGCGTTTTGCCGCAAAGACAACATAGAGTATCCCTGTGGCCACGGCAAACCATTCTAGCACTGGTGTTTCAACCACACCAGTCCAAAATGACTCAACTATTTCCATTTACTTATTGGTTCATTGGGATCGTTACCGTGATACTTACATCACTTTTATCCTCTTTTTTAGGCGAAACTTTGAAGTCTGAAGCATTGATCAAGGTTGTCAACAACATTTCACGATCCGTCNAAGTAATCTCAAACAACACTGGCTGTGTTACAGAAGCTATCGTTAAATCACCTTCAGCGAAGTACTTTCCTCCTTTGGATTTAAGTAGCGTGCTTTTAAACTTCATTGTTGGATATTTATCCGCATCGAAAAAACTACCGGATTTAAGGTGCTTGTCTCGCGTATTATTTCCCGTGGAAAGCGTAGTAACATCCGCTGTCCCTTCAATTTTTGAGTTTGCGAGATCCAGTGGGTTGAATGAAATTGTTGCTTCCACACCACCAACAGTTCCTGCTACTCCCTCTGAAACAAAGTCGAAATTTACACGGGCATTGTCTGTATCAAGAGCTAATTCTTGACTAAAACCTAAAATTGGCATCGACGCCAGTACAAATAAAAAGATCTTTCTCATAATTTGAATTAATATGATTTATGGTAAAATTAACGATATCTCGCTTAATTAACTACTGGTTTACTTGCGACTTTCGTGCCAGAAATTTTCAATAAAAGTCCAATTGTAGCTCACAAAAAAATACTCAAAAAAAGGCAACCCTTTCAAAATCAACAATAATGAATTACTTTTGTCGTTCAATATCTAACAACCATTATTTAAATCTGGATATGAAACTTCTTATTTCTTTTCTATTTGCATCTCTTGTTTTCTCTNCCTCAGCATCCCACTCAGATGTTTTGACTCAAGACAAAAATGCACCACAAACAACNNCTATTTACCCAGGGCCGGGCAAAGGAACCAAACGTTCAAATAAGCGCATCAACAAAAAACGCAAACGCAAGTGCTCGAAATGGGGGCGCAAGAGTTTTGCTGGATAAGTCNTTTTTTTCGCTTCTCTTTTCTTTTAACCCCAAGCTAATGACTTGGTTGAAACTGTCATTGCCTTAACTAGAATTTGACTTTGTTCTCACGAATTAGTCTCCACATTTGATTACTTTTAGGTTTCTCAAAAAATCGAATGGCAAAAGTTAAGTCAGCATATTTCTGTCAAAATTGTGGTTACGAAACACCAAAGTGGTTAGGCAAATGTCCTTCCTGCTCAGAATGGAATACATTCGTGGAAGAGCTCATTCACAAGCAGGTCCCACAAGTTGTTGCATTTTCTAAATCAAAAGAAAGTCAAAAACCGCAATCTTTAAGTGAAATTAACCAGAAAGAGCACCCACGGATTCCGTTGAGTGATNCTGAATTGACCCGTGTTTTGGGTGGAGGATTAGTTCCAGGATCCTTGATTCTTTTTGGTGGAGAGCCTGGTATTGGAAAATCGACCTTGTTACTTCAACTTGCGATTTCAATGCCAAACACGAAAGTGCTTTATGTTTCTGGGGAGGAAAGTGATCAACAGATAAAAATGCGAGCGGAACGAATTGGAATTGCCAACGATGCGTGTTTCATTCTAACGGAAACAAACATTCAAAACATTTTTAATCAGGCTGAGCATACGCAACCAGAAATGCTNGTTATCGATTCCATTCAAACACTCTATTCTTCTCAAATTGAAAGTTCACCAGGAAGCATTTCTCAAGTGCGAGAATGCACCGCTCAACTTTTACGTTACGCAAAGCAAAGTAACGTTCCCGTTTTTTTAATTGGACATATTACCAAAGAAGGATCGTTAGCTGGACCAAAAGTTCTCGAACACATGGTAGATGCTGTACTTCAGTTCGAAGGAGACCGAAATCACGTATATCGCTTACTTAGATCCATTAAAAATCGTTTCGGTAGTACCAATGAGTTGGGGATTTATGAAATGTTAGGGTCTGGCTTGCGACAAGTTGAAAATCCATCTGAAATTCTAATCACCAATACCGACAACTCGCTTAGCGGGATTTCCATTGCGGCAACCTTAGAAGGAATGCGTCCAATGATGATCGAAGTTCAAGCTTTGGTGAGCACTGCAGCCTACGGAACACCACAACGATCATCTACTGGCTTCGATAGTAAACGTTTGAATATGTTACTGGCCGTGATGGAGAAACGCTGTGGTTTCAAGTTGGGAGCAAAAGATGTCTTTCTGAATATCGCGGGTGGAATTAAGGTAGATGATCCAGCTATTGATTTGGCCGTTGTCGCTTCTGTTCTTAGTTCAAATGCTGATATCGCGGTGAATAACAAGGTCTCGCTTTGCGCAGAGGTAGGACTATCGGGAGAAGTGAGGCCGGTAAACCGCGTGGATCAACGCATTCACGAGGCGCAAAAACTCGGGTTTGAAAAAATCATTCTTTCTAAATACAACAAAGGGATAGATCCTAAAAATTACGAGATTGAACTCGTTCAGTGTGCGACGATTACGGAGGTGGTTAAGGCTCTTTTTGCTTAAACCAAAAAATAAGCAAGCCCCAACAGCGCAATCGCACCATCAATACCCCCTGCACAATAAAGATCTGACCGATCTGGGTTCATGAAAGCCACAAATACCATTTGAACTACAACAGCGAGATAGAATACAGGACTCATTGAAAGAGGTTCCACTAGAAAAATCATTATCGCGGAAAAGATAAGAAGTAGCGAAATGGAAATTATTTTAGAGCCTAGAATTCCAAAAACCTGTGGTATTGTTCTTTGTGTTGGCTTATCGTATTTCAAGTCACGAATATCAAAAGGAATCGTTACCGCCAAGACATACGAATAATGAGCAGCGCACAAGAGAATAAATGTTTTTGGAAAAACGATCTCGAAGCGCAAAGCTGGAAAAACAATTAAAACGATGACCCAGGTTAAAGCAATCAGGTGAATTTTAATCCACGGTATTTCACGAAGGTTGATTGACCGAATTTTAATCACATAAAAAACCGCGACGAAGGCTACCAAAGAAAATAAATAGAAAATGGTAAGGTCACGATATAAACTCATCAATGGAAGCACCACCAGAATGGAGATTAACGCGGATATTGCCGTCATAGACTGGATCATCTTTTTATTGGACTTCACCCAAATCATCCAATTGGTTTGTGCATCAACAATTTTGAACAATCGTTGACCATTGTAGACGGCAAGGGTTGAAAAAAACGCAAACACACCGTAGAAAGAAGCATCTTCACGAAGTCCGATCATGTGCGCGAANCCTGCCGAAAGAAGCGCCGTTGAAAGTGAAACGACTACATTCAAATACACGATATGACGAAGAATTGAAAGCATTGAATTCAAAGTTTAAATTGACGATCTTTTGCTAACGAAAAGCGGGCTCAATATAGCGAACCAAACCATCTTTCGCGAACGAATCTAAGTAATTTCTCCTGTTTAATCGTGATGCTTGATCGATCAACTTACAATACTTGGTTTAAAACAACTGGAAGCTAAGCTCTTTATAAATAATAGAAGTATTCGTATCTTCACGCTGGAAAATCAGTTTTAAACCCTGAGCACTAACCATTGTATAACCGATCTAGATTACTCAAGAAATACTTAATGGCGATTTTAACGACTACAACAAAGACTAAACTCCTCTTCCAATGGTGTGCGAAAAGCCTCCGTTTTTGTGCGTTTCTCTTTGTTTTCGGACTGCTGTCCACTCAAGTTCATGCTCAATTTACCTTTAATTATAATGACTCCATTCAAGTCATTCATTTTGGAACGCCTTTAATCAACCCATGGGCAGGAGGTATCAACTATGCGCAACTTTCCGACTTCGACTACG
>JGI26081J50195_1000081_pt1 | contig 37767 bp, 28 predicted proteins | sample SaaInl74LU_5_DNA_FD_50195 | JGI IMG/M metagenome (IMG submission 50195) | reverse complement strand
GTCTACCGATTTTTAGCATCAAAAGGCTATGAAACGGAGTACATCCGAGATATAGTGGATGCATTCATGAAGGACGATAATTGATTTTAAAACTTCGATTCAACTTACTAAAAGTGGGTTTTTATGCTGCTCTTTGTACCAAGGATGCCACCACTTTCATTCGTTTTTCGGAAGTTACTTCGTACGAATGGTTTTTGTCTATGGTGAATTCAACGTAGTCACCCGGACCGTAATCCGACGTCACACCGTCAATCGTTGCTCTGCACGTCCCTTCCGCGATTAAGAAAATTTCTGTGTAATCTGTATGAAGATGATCTTCCTCGCCACCTTTAACCCAGGCGATTACCATGGTCGCAGCTGAATCTTGTGCGATAACTTCCATGTGCATATTTTCGTAGTGCGCTGGCTCATCGAACTTGTCTAGCCAATACGAATAGTCAGAAACAACAGACTTTGCATGAAGGAATGGAGGCGTTTCCGCTTTTTCGATCGCAGCAAAAATAGATGCTTTCAGCGATGCTGGCGGAGTTACGGCAAAGGCACGCGCGACTAATTCCATCGATTCTTCGAGGGATTGAATTTCGTCATTGATTTCGGGATGTTGCTCGGCAAGTACCAGAATTTCTCTGCGCTCATCTTCACTCAATCGTCCGTAAACGAACTTCTCAAGAATCCCAGAAGCTATGTAATCGTTTATATTCACATTTCCTATTTGTTATTTCTTAAAATCATCATGCCATTTCGAATCCGCGTTTTTATCGTTCCCAATGGAAGATTCAAATATTCGGCAGCTTCGACATGTGTGTAACCTTTCATATATACGGTTTCGAGCACCAATTTGGATTCTGGATCCAATAAATTTAACATTTCTGACATTCCAATAGCATCAACATTCATTTCGGAAGCGTTGCTATGACTCTCTAATTTGAATTCCGTAGAAAATTTTGATCTCGTTTGAAATTCTTTCGATCGGGTATAATCAATTGCCGTATTTCGCGTAATATTCAAAAGCCAAGTAAATAATCGTCCCTTGGAACTATCGTATTTTGAAAAGTTCTTCCAAATTTTCAGTAAATGTTTTAATCACAACTAGATAACTTAACGCCTCAACATCATTTTTATAGAATTTCACTTCACCTTTTCTATCAAACTCCATAAAATAATCATCTGGATAATCTGAAGCATTATGATAAAAATAAACTTTGTTGCCATTGGACAAAACGGTTCTTGTCTCTGTTCCACATACCCTCTAAAATGGAATATTCATCTTTTAGCTTTGTTTTTCGGCAACTTAATGTAATAAGTCCTACTGTTGAATTTAAAATAATATTTTCATAATCGAATGTATTTTGATGTTAGAAAAGCCCCATTGTTGGACCAAAAAACGTAATAAACACCTTTGGACCAAGTGGAGGTATTCATAAGGATACTGTCTATTTTTTCATGCGATTCATACATAAGTTTTCCTTGTGAGCTGATGATTTTGAGTATCTATACTTACCACATCTAAGTAGTAGTTCGTAGAAAGTTTTAGAAAGCATCAAACGAACTTCCTGCAATAGGATGTATAAATCCGAAGATCAACTTTAAAACGAATAATCGTCGCGATTCAACGCTTAATAAAACTTCACATATTAAAATCAGGATTCGTTGCAGTTTTGACTCAAAATACGAGTTATGAAACGAACCTTCTTCCCACTAGCTTTTTTTATTCTAAGTCTTATCCTGTGTATTTTGGCGGCATGCAGTTCTACGAAAACAGAAATTATTAATGTCGATCCTGCCTACAGAGAGTATGTTTCTGGATATTCTTCAGGAATGGTAAGTCGCGGTGATGTCATCCGCGTGGAATTGGTCGATTCAATCTCAAGAAACATTTCAAAAAAGAAATTGCAGAAGATTTTCACGATCTCTCCCGAAATACCTGGAAAGGTTGTCTTAGTGGGAAGTAGAACACTGGATTTTATTCCTGATAAAGCGCTTCCTTCGGGACAGTTTTATACCGCAAATGTCAATTTAGATCAATTAACGCAAGTAAAAGTTGGTTTTGAGGAATTTAAGTTTCAATTTTCCACATTTGAGCAGGAATTGGACGTTGATCTTTATGGTTTCGAATCCTACAATGAATTTGAATTGCGTTATCAAAAATATGTCGCAAGTGTTTCGACGCAGGATTACGTGGAATCGTACTTATTGAAAAAGTCAATCTCTGTCACTCTGGACGGAAAGGCCCTCAATTTCAAACTAGAGGAGGACGGCACCAACCAATGGGAACTCGTCGTGGATAGCATCAAACGAAAAGACATCGCACAAGAGTTGATTATCAAGTGGAATGGCAAGGCAATTCGTTCGAATGACGCGGGATCTCGCAAAGTCAAAGTGCCTGCCATCGGAGATTTCACAGTACAAAACGTCAATATTTTTGATGAAGACGATCAATACGTGGAAATTCGGTTTGACGATCCAATTTCTCAAAGTCAAGACCTGGAAGGATTGATCCGAGTTGTGGACCAAAAGGATCGCGAAGTTCTTGGATTAACGTTTGAGGTTGACTTTAATGTCGTTCGTGTGTTCATTCCGAATAGAATCGAAGGATTTTATCGTGTTGAGTGCAAAAGGGGAATTAAAAATGCGGCAGATGGAAAAATGCTAAAAACAGTCGAGCAAGACCTCACTTTCGAGTCTCCCAAACCCAAAGTTCGGTTTATCGGAAGCGGTTCTATTCTTCCCAATTCTCAAGGTTTGATTTTTCCATTTGAGGCCATTTCATTAAAAGCCGTTGACGTGAGAATAATTAGAATTTACGAAAAGAATGTGCAACACTTTTTGCAAGTGAACGACCTGGATGGGGACGATGAATTGACGCGTTTCGGGAAAATTATAGCTGAAAGTAAGGTGCGCTTGGATGGCGATAAATCGAAAGATTTGGATCAATGGAACACCCATGTCATCAACCTCGAGAAATGGATTACGGCAGAACCAGGAGCGATTTACCAAGTAGCAATTAAATTCAACAAAAGCTATACAACGTGTAAATGCGTGGATGAAAAAGAGCGGGATTTTGTTAAAACGGCGGAAGACGGTTGGAATGAGAGAGACTGGCATGAATACGGATTTGATGGCTATTCAACGTGGAGTTATCGCGATGATGGGTCGCCGTGCACGGATTCTTATTACTATGGAAAAGCAATTCAAAAGAATATTTTGGCTTCCAATATCGGGATGGTTTTCAAATTGGATGTGGAGAAACGCGCAACAGCTTTTCTCTCGGATATGTTGACCACTGCACCAATGGCAAATGCTGAGGTGGCCTATTATGATTACACGACGCGTTTGATTGCAAAGGGAACAACGAACAGCAATGGCGAGATTTCAACGAATCTGAAACGCAAACCTTTCTTAATGATCGCGAAAAAAGGAAACCAACGGGGCTATCTGAAATTAACAGATGGAAAAGTAAACTCTCTCAGTAAATTCGATGTATCTGGAACTTACGCCGAAGAAGGAATAAAAGGATTTCTCTATGCGGAACGCGGTGTTTGGCGTCCTGGTGATTCTATCTACATCAATTTTATGCTTCAGGATAAGAAAAATATGCTCCCAGATTCACACCCTGTGAACTTCGAGTTTCGAGATCCTTCCGGAAATGTGCTTTACAAAGTGAGTCGAAATACGCACCTGAACGATGTCTATGATTTTCGTGTAGCCACTTCGGCTGATGGAAAAACGGGAACGTATCAGGCAATTGTCAACATTGGAAATTACAGTTACTACAAAGATATCAAGGTCGAAACGATCAAGCCCAACCGATTGAAGGTATCCATCGAACCAAAAAATGGTAAAAACAGCGACACCAGTACGATTACTGCGGCATGGCTACACGGGGCGAAAGCAGATGGTTTGAAAGCAGAAGTCGAAGTGCAATTAACGCCAATGAGAACATCGTTCAAAAATTATGAAGCGTATAAATTCGACTCTCCGATTCGAACAGGCGGAAACGAACAACAAATTCTGTTTTCAGGTAATCTGGACAAGGATGGAAAGGCAGATTTCTCGACCAAATGCGAAGTTTCAGATGCAGCAGGTCTTTTAAGAGCGAATTATTTCACCAAGGTCTATGAGAAAGGTGGAGATTACAGTGTTGATCGTAAAATGGCAACTTTTTCGCCCTACGATGCTTATGTTGGCATCAAAACACCCAAAGGATCGAAGTACGATTTAACCTTGGAAACTGAGAAAAAACACCGCTTTTCTTTTGCAATTTTAAATCGTGATGGGAATTTGAAAACAGGGAAGCGCAAGCTGCATTTGAAAATTTATAAAATTCAACGCCAATGGTGGTATAGCGGAATCGGCGATGTCGAAAGCTACAACTTCCAAAAGGCGACCATAGGCATGAGAGACACGGTGCTTTATACTGAATCGGGTCTATTGAATTTTGATTACAGCGTGCCTAAATACAGCTACGGGAAGTATTTGTTCGTCGTTACGGATGAGAAAAGCGGGCATCAAGCGGGTTCTTATGTTCATTTTGATTGGGATTATTGGAGTCGTGCCAACCGTTCGGATACTGAAAAAGCGTCGATGTTGAGTTTTTCTACCGACAAGGAATCGTACGTGAAAGGCGAAAAAGTTCAACTTTCTATTCCAAGTCCAACCAATGGTAGAGCCTTAATATCAGTGGAGACAAGTCAGAAAATTGTCAAGAAATTTTGGATAGAAACGAAAGCAGGTGAAACGGTTTGCGAGTTTGAAACAACCGCAGAAATGTCGCCCAATGCCTTCGTTCACGTCACCATGATTCAGCCGCATCACAACACACAAAACGACTTGCCAATCCGCATGTATGGCGTAATGCCGATCAAAGTTGATGATCCGTTTACACATTTAAAACCGGTGATTTCCATGGCGGATGAAATTCGCCCAGAATCGAAAGCGAAAATTAAAATAAAAGAAGAAAACGGACGAAAAATGACCTACACACTGGCTATTGTGGATGAAGGTCTATTGGACTTGACACACTTTAAAACCCCACAACCGTGGAATACTTTTTATGCAAAAGAAGCGCTCGGAATCCAAACATGGGATATGTACGACGAAGTCATCGGTGCGTATTCTGGAAGTCTTGATCACATGTTAAGCGTCGGTGGGGACGGTTCTGCTATTGTTGGAAACGGACCAAAGGCCAATCGTTTTCCGCCAATGGTTCGATTTATCGGNCCGTTCGAAATTCCAGCGGGAGGTTCTAAAACACACACGGTCGACATCCCATCATATATCGGCTCGGTGCGTGTCATGGTAGTTGCGAGGGATAAAGAAGCCTATGGAGAAACGCAAAAGGAAGTTAAAGTCAAAAAGCCATTAATGGTATTGGCAACGATGCCTCGCGTTCTTGGTCCTGGAGAGGAATTCTCACTTCCTGTTGATGTATTCGCGATGGAAAAACACATTAAAAATGTCAAAGTTTCGATTGAATTGAATGATATGTTTAAACTCGAAGATTCCAATTCGAAATCGATTGAATTCACACAAGAAGGTGATGAAGTGATCAATTTCAAAGTTTCTACCAAAGAGCGAATCGGCATTGGAAAAGTGAAAATAAAAGCAGTTTCGGGAAATGAAGTCGCGACGCAGGAGATCGAGATTGATATTCGTCCTTCGAATCCATATACGTATGACACGGAAGAGATTTTATTGCAGCCGGGCGCATCTAAAGAAACGGAGTTCGACTTTGATGGTCTGACGGGAAGTCAATCTGGAGTGATTCAAGTTTCGACGCTGCCTGCCATTAGTCTTGATAAAAGAATGAAATATTTGATCAATTATCCGCACGGGTGCGTTGAGCAGACAACAAGTTCCGTGTTTCCGCAATTGTATTTGAATTCGTTGGAAGAATTGGATGCAAAATCTAAGGAAGAGGTGGAGCGCAACATCAAAGGGGGAATAGAGCGTTTGCAACTATTTCAAAATTACGAAGGTGGATTTGGGTATTGGCCTGGGGAATCGAGATCAAGTGATTGGGGGACGAATTATGCAGGTCATTTTCTGTTAGAAGCTGAATTGGCGGGCTATAAGGTTCCTGCTTACATGAAAACTAGATGGATTTCCTATCAAAAACGCGTTGCTGAAAATTGGGATGCTGAAGATTACACGCATTCGTGGAATTCTGAGTCGCAGCAGCTCACACAAGCATACCGATTATACCTTTTGGCTTTGGTTGGAGAGCCAGAAATCGGGGCAATGAACCGCTTGAAAGAAGCGAATAGATTAAGTAAAATGGCAAAATGGCGATTGGCAACAGCATACGCGAAAATTGGTCAGATTGAGACTGCGAAAAAAATGATTGCGAATGAAACTTCGATAATTGCCGCATACAAAGAGCTTTCAGGGACTTTTGGTTCAAATATTCGGGACAAAGCCATTATTTTGGAAGCACAAATATTGTTGAAAGAGCAAAAAGATGCCACGGAAACAATGAAAGACGTCGCAAGTATTCTTAGCTCAGACAAATGGATGAGCACACAGGAAACGGCCTATTCACTCATGTCAATTGCTTTGTATGCCAACGCGAAATCAGGTGTTTCCAGTGGAAAGTTGGAATATTCTCTCGACGGAGTAAATAAAGTTTCCAAATCAATCGGTAAGAAAATCAGTTCCGTGGAAGTTAGTGAAACATCGGGCAAAAGACGCTTGAAACTGGTCAATCGAGGAAGCGCGCCGTTATATGTGACGGTGACCACACGTAAAATCCCAAAAGTTGGAAACGAGCAGAACAAATCTTCGAAATTGAAAATGAATGTTTGGTACGAGGATCTGGATGGTAAGAATATCGATCCCTCAAAAATTGAACAGGGAACTGAGTTCATGGCATTTGTTCAGCTCATCAATCCATCCACGCGGGATTACAAAGAAATGGCCTTGAACCAGATTTTTCCAAGTGGATGGGAAGTACACAATTCGCGTCTTTTTGGCGGGCCTTCAGCTGGTGAAGACGTGCGTTATCAAGATATTCGGGACGATCGCGTGTTATCCTATTACAATTTGAAAGGAACAACCTCCACCGTAATTAAAGTCAGGCTTCACGCAACGTATAAGGGTAAGTTTTACAAGCCCGCAGTTTATTCAGAAGCGATGTACGACCACGGCATTCAAGCCCAAAGAAAAGGGGAATGGGTGGAAGTTTTATGAGTATAGTAGGTGAAAAAGAGAGTCCTGACGTGTCTATTGATTGTAGTGATGTTCGGTTGTGCTGACCGAGAATCAAAGAATTCTTCAAAACTGGCTTGGGCGCACGTTGTAGAGGAAAACGTTTCGCAGTCAGTAGATACGTTGGGGCTTTTTAATTCGATTGTAGATTCTATTGAGAATTTGGAAATTGACCACGCATATCTCTATGCANTTGGTGCTGATACTTTGCTAAAACAACGACGAAAACAGAGATGTGAGGAAGTCATCAATTTGGATAANACGCTAAACAAAATTGAGGTGTTTCCNATGAACAACGTATTTATTATCTCCATTCAAAATAATTGTGATGGATTTTACGGCGAAGGTAGAACCTTGTACTTCACGAATTCAACGGGTGAAATTCTAGGCAGTGATACCTTACTCGGCGGGAAATATTTTCTTGGCGATATTGAGATCCTTGATTTTGACAAAAATGGTGTCGATGAGCTTATTCACACATTGAGAATGCCAGCAAGTTCTGTTAAAGCTGGAAATGAGATTACCACATTCTATGCTCTCAATAAGTCCTTCTCGCTGGAGAGAATATTTTCTTTTGTCAGCGCTGATTGGGATTATACACCAACAAACAATGGAAAATACGATTCAATTAGTCAGTATTGGTTATTTATTCCCCCCAACAAATTGAAGATCACAAAAGAGAAATGGTGGAACAATCGCTGGGCGAATCGTTATTCGAAGGAGTCAATTCTAAGATCAAAGGAAATTCGAGTCATGACCATTCCAACGCTGAAAAAAGTAACGAAACCTCTTATGATTTCTGATTCGAAACTGCATCACATCTTTCCTAAAACTCTGGATAGCATTCATGACAGTTCCAAAGGTTACTATTTGTACGAGTATAACCACAACGGGGGAATCATTATCAAGAATAAATCAGATTCAGAAGACGTAGAACTTCGCTCTATTGAAATTTTGGGTCTTTATTCAAAGATTAATGGACTTACTAAGAATTACCTTCAAATCGGATTTACATGCGGAGGTCCTTGCACAGGGAAAAGCTTTGTCTTCCTTAATGAGGATAGAGAATCAGAAACTTATTTTTATTCTGAAGTCGCCGAAAATAATAAAGACATCGTCACTCATATACAGAATGAAAGCTTCGATAGTTTATGGATTCGCAACCTTCAGAATTCAAAAGAAATAAAGGTGAAAATATTGGAGGAGTTAACAATTGAAAATTACCTCCATGCACTAAAATCCATTCGGCAGAAAGGGAATTTCCTGTATTTCTACATGGTTTTTCAAAATGACCCTCCGTTAAAGCGAAAAGTTGATATTCGCGAGATTGTACTTTAAACATTGATAATCGCCTCTTTACTGCGCTCGAGGCTCTGATGGGGTACGATAGAGTCTCGAGCGGAGTCGAGAGGCGTAATTCAACCTAAAGCGCATCCAACATCTTCATCACCTCGGGGCGCTTCCGAACCGAAACAGGAATCAAAGTTCCATCCTTCATTGTTAAATGTCCTCCATCGGATTTAACGTACTCTTTAATCTGTCGTGTATTGACTAAATGCGATTGATGCACTCGGAAAAAACCTTGATCGGAAAGCAAATCTTCAAATTCTTTCAACGTACGCGTTACCACAATTTGATCGCCATTTTTGAAAAAGAAAGTTGTGTAATTAATACTGCTCTCACAGCGAATAATCGTTTCAATTTCCACAATCTGAATACGATCCTGCGAATGAAGCGCCAATCGCTCGTTTGGTTTTTGATGATTTTTCAATCGGTCGCTCAGTAAAGCATATTTCTCCGATTCATCAATGTGCGATTCTCGGAATTTTTTCAAAGCCTCGGTCAATTCATCTGGGTCAATGGGTTTCATTAAATAATCGATAGCTGCATATCGAAATGCTTTGATAGCATGGGCATCAGAGGCGGTAATGAAAATAATTTTAAAATCGATTTCGGGCATCAAATCGAGGAGATCGAAACCACTGCCGTCCTGCATCTGAATGTCTAAAAAGAGAATGTCAGGTTTGTTTTTTTGCATCAGTTTTGCACCTTCGACAACGCCGCTCGCTTCTCCTATAACCTCAAAATCTTTCGCGTAAACAGACAAATCTTGTTTGATTGTTACACGTGCTTGTTCTATGTCGTCAATAATTATTGCTTTGTACGTACTCATCAGTTTAAATGGATTCGAATGATTATTTTGGTGCCAGAAGCCACATCGTTTTCATATAAATCAAGGATTTCTAATGGTGTGCTTATTCCTTGCGACTTAAATAGTTCCAGTCGTTCTGTAGTTACAGTTAACGCTGTGGATTTATGGTAGGTTTCTTTGCTTTCTTTATTTAGCGCTGCGGCTTTTTCACGACCGATTCCGTTGTCTTCAATTTCAATTCGAAGGATGGCGTCTTCCTCTATGAATCGAATAACAATTCTTCCCGTTGATTCTCCTTCAGGAATCCCACGCATTCCGTGTTTGATTGCATTCTCGACGAAAGGCTGAATGATCATCGGTGGTAATTGGATGAAATCAGGTTCTAATTTCGAATCGCAGTTGACTTCGTAAGAAAAACGATTTCCGTTGCAGAATTGTTCGATCAAAAGATAATTTTCTAGCGTGTTGATTTCTTCCTCAAGAGTAATGCTCGTTTTTCGGGAATTGTCCAATATTTGTCGCATCAACCGAGAGAATTTCGCCAAATAATAACGCGCTTCGACTTCCTTGCCGGTTCCAATTAAACTCTGAATGGAATTTAAGGCGTTGAAAATAAAATGCGGATTCATCTGTAAACGCATTGCTTTTTGTTCCAATTCAAGCAAATCCATTTCGAATTCAACTTCACGCTGTTTGATGCGTGCATTTTTTCGAATCCGTCGCATAGAAATTACGTAAATCAATAAAAGAACAAGTAAGATAGAAAGTCCAATAACAACCTTGAACCAGGTGGTTTCCCAATACGGCGTTTCGATAACGAAGGTGTAAGAAATGGGGGCGCTCCAAACTCCATCTTCATTAGAAGCCATCAATTCGAAGGTGTAGGTTCCTGGATTTAAGTTAGAGTACACAATGCTTCTATCCTTTGAAGCGGGAGACCAGCGATTATCAAATCCAACAAGTTTCCATTTGTATTGGACGCCATCCGGTCGTTTTAAGTTGATACCTAGAAATTCAAACGTAATGTGGTTTTCGTAATGACTCAAATGAAGGGGATTCTTCTCTGTTCCTTGGTTTAAAGCATTCGGCGATTGTTGAAGAATGGATTGATAAAAGAGTTTAATGTCTTTAAAAGCAAGTTTGGGAGCCGTTTCATTGCCCTGCATTTCAGCAGGATTGAATTGGCAAAGTCCGTTGATAGTTCCAATCCAGATTTGTCCGCTTTTATCCAACCAAGCTGAATTTTGACAGGTTTCAACTCCGCTAAAACCATCTTGATTTCCGTAGCTCTTAATTTGTTCGATTTCTCCTCCCTCTCGAAAGAAAATATAATCGATTCCTTTTTCGGTTCCTGAGATGATGTTGCCGTCTTGATCCTGAATTAATAAATAAATGTTTTCAGATCGTAGGCCTTCATTTTGGCCGAGATTCCAAGGTGCTCGCTGCGCTTCATACATTCTCAAAACACTGAGTCCAGCATCGGCAGTTCCTACCCAAAGTCGCCCAAAATTATCTTCTGCAATGGTGCGAATCAGATTGGAAGCAAGAATTCCATTGTCTTCAGCGGTGAATTTTAAAATGTTTTTTTCAATTTTTGGGTCGAAGCAGCCAACGCCATTTCCCTCACTTCCGTACCACAGTCTCCCTTTTTTATCAAAATGCAAGGTCGTTATTCGACTTGATAGCAGTCCATCAGAATAGCCCCATTTCTCTACCAAATAGTTGTTTTCGGTAGGCTGAACGCGAATGATTCCAGATCCCGCCGTGGCCATCCAAATATTCCCTTTTTTGTCACTTTTGAGCTGCTTGATGTAGGATCCGCTCAATGCTTCTATTGCCGTAAATTCCGCGTTTTTATAAATATAAACGCCATTTCCGTCTGTACCGAACCAAATCGTGCCATCTCGATCTTCGCCGATAGACTTGACTTTAACATCAAGGAATAAGTTGGATGCATTGAAATTCTCAAATTTCCCATTTTGATACAAGCTGACCCCTTTTTGAGAGTTTCCAACCCAAACACGACCTTTCGAATCACGGAACACAGAGTAAATAAAGTTTCCAGCCAAGCCAGATCGTGTATCAAAGGAAGCAAACTGTTTTCCTAAAAATTGACAGACACCGCCCCCAGATGTCCCGAACCAAAATTGATTGGTATTATCCTGAGTGATACATCGTACATGATTGTTGCTCAAGCCCTGCGACTCGGCTATGGTGGAGAAAGTTCTGGTGGATCGGTCGTAATGAATGACACCGCTTCTCAACGTCGCTATCCATAAATTGTCCAATGCGTCGGTGTAAACATCGAGCACCGTTTTTCGATAGAGTTCGTGCTGTAAATCAATTCGATAAAACATTTTACCGTTGTAACAGTACATGCCATCACCATAGGTCCCGATCCAAAGTCTGTCTTTGGAATCTTTCGTAATCGAAGTAATGGCGTTGCGCATATAAGGCGAAGTCTCACCAAGAAAAACATCCCTACCGTTCTCTCGTTTAAAAAGTCCATTGTTGGTGCCGAACCAAATTTGACCTTTGTACTCAATTATTGAACCAACATCAGGTCGATTCGTTTTTGTCTTTTCTTGAAAATGTATAAATTCTTTATTTAAAACTAGAATGCCGAGATCTGATGCAGCGAGCAGTGTTCCATCTTCCGTGAAGTACATGTCGCGCACGATCACCTTTTGATCCATTTTTAAAGCATGAATGATATTGTCTTTTATATAACTTACTCCATTGTTGGTGCCAATCCAAATAGTACTATCTGGTCCACGTTCTATACAATTAATGTAATTGTTCGACAATCCATCTTTTGTAGTAAGGATTTTAAATTCGATGCCATTATAAATGGTGATGCCTCCTCCACGAGTTCCGAACCAAAGTGCACCTGAATGATCTTGGCACAGCGCGTACACTTGCGATTGCCCCAACCCGTCTTCCACATTGAAATTGCGAAAGTTGTATTGCTGCGCGCTCGCAGCGAAACCAAAAAACAAGAAGAAGCAAATTAGAATTCTCAACGTGGCGCTATTAGATAATCAAAGATACAAAACGGATACGATAGTCTTTGATACGAATAATAAGTCCATCGGTTAGGTTCAAAACCAAAGTGGTAGTTTTCTTTAAAATGCGCCCCAATGTCAGGAACTACAATACTCGGATATTTCGAGATTCGAAAAAAGAGAAAAGTCTTCAAACGGAAAACGTTTGTGTTCTTATTATCCATTTTTTTTATCTGGTATGTTGATTGTCTCCCCGAAAAATTATTCATGGATAGCACGTCAACGGTACTTTTGGATCGGAATGGTGAATTACTTGGAGCGCATATTGCAGCGGACGAACAGTGGCGCTTTCCAGAAAGTAAGCATGTCCCGAAGAAGTTCGAAACATGTATCATTCAATTCGAGGATAGAGGGTTTTACGATCATTGGGGTGTCAGTCCTACCGGAGTAGCAAGAGCTTTGTGGCAAAATATAAGTTCTGCAGATCGCGTGAGCGGAGGAAGTACGTTGACGATGCAATTGGTGCGTTTGATGCGGAAAAACCCACCGAGAACCTACTCAGAGAAGTTGTATGAGATGGTTTTAGCGACACGAATTGAATTCAGTTACTCCAAAAAAGAAATTTTGAATTTATACGCTTCGCACGCTCCATTTGGAAATAACGTGGTTGGACTCGATGCTGCATCTTGGCGGTTCTTCGGTCGACCAGCCAGTAAATTGAGTTGGGCGGAGTCGGCGACATTAGCTGTGCTGCCAAATGCTCCTGGCTTGATCTATCCTGGTCGAAACCACGATTTACTACGTGCTAAAAGAAACCGACTCTTGAGGCGATTGAGAAAAGTTGGAGAAATCTCCCAGTCGGAATACGAATTAGCCTTGCTAGAGCGACTTCCTGAAAAGCCTCACGCCCTGCCAACTTTAGCGCCACACTTGCTTCAAAAATGCATCTCGGAAGGACAAAAAGGGAAGACAGTGATTTCCACCGTAGACATCTCCATCCAAAAGCAAACCAATTTTTTACTGGAAAACCATGCAAAACGCTTGCAGCAAAACGGAATTTTTAATGGGGCAGTTATGATTACTTCTGTAAAAACTGGAGAAGTGATCGCTTACGTTGGGAATGTCACGGCGGCTGGCAGAGAGCACGCGAATCAGGTGAATTGCATTGACGCGCCGCGAAGTACAGGAAGCATTTTAAAGCCTTTCCTATATGGCAAAGCATTGGAAGCAGGGACGATTTCGCCGACAATGTTGCTCAAGGATTTGCCTTCAAGATTTGGGAGCTTCTCACCGAAAAATTTCGCAGGAAACTTTGAAGGATTAATCCCCGCAAACGAGGCACTTTCAAGAAGTTTAAATGTGCCAATGGTACATTTACTCAAACAGTATGGTCTCCCTAAGTTTCACAGGAATTTACAGACGTTTGGATTCAAAACAGTGAACCAAAGCGCTTCGCATTATGGTTTAAGTTTAATTCTTGGCGGGGCTGAGGTGAATATGTTTGAGTTAAATAGCGCTTATCTTCGAATGGCACAATCATTAGAGGAGAATGGGGGACGTACTACAAAGTTATTCGCAGATCAAAAGCAAGAACGTATTGGATTTCGAATGAATCGGGGTTGCACATTTGCAACGTTTGAAGCGATGCTAGATGTTCGCAGACCAGACGCGGATAACAATTGGCACATGTTTTCATCGTCTCAAAAAATTGCTTGGAAAACAGGTACAAGTTATGGTTTTCGAGATGCATGGGCGGCTGGAGTTACACCGGATTATGTCGTAAGTATTTGGGTTGGGAATGCAGATGGAGAGGGGAGGCCTGGGTTGACAGGGGTTCAAGCCGCTGCGCCTTTACTCTTCGATTTGTTTGAAGTATTGCCACGAAAATCGAAATGGTTTGAACGCCCTGAAACAGAAATGACACAAATTGAAGTTTGCGCAGTCAGTGGACACCGAATTTCTCCTTATTGCGATGACAAAAGAGAGGAATGGGTTCCAAAATCTTCACTCGGCACGATTGCGTGTCCATATCACCAAAAAATCCACCTGAACAAAGAGGGCAAGCGTGTGAACTCTTCGTGTGCATCAACCTTGTCTATGGAACATAAAAACTGGTTCGTTGTTGCTCCCGATATCGAGGAATTTTACAAAAAACGACATTCGCTTTATCAACCACTTCCTGCGTTCGATTCTTCGTGTGACGGGGCAGACGGTGGCCAATCACTTTCAATTACTTATCCGATTCACAACCAAAGTATCTATCTTCCTGTTGGATTCGATATGGAAATGCAATCGGCTGTTTTTGAAGCCTCCCATAACGATCCAAATACAATTCTTTTTTGGCATTTAGACGACAATTTCATGGGACAAACTTCACAAATTCACCAGATGGTTTTGCAACCTGAACTTGGTAAGCATAAGCTGATGATTTTCGATTTACATGGAAATAAAAAAACGATCCAATTTAAGGTGGTTGGTACTCAAAAAGCCGCCAATCAATAAACGGCGATTTTGCTTTGAAAGATAAACTCTTGGCGATCTTCCGTTGGATACGAAATACGAATGGTATACATTCCAGAAGCATCAGGCGCTTGAATTAGAGCATAATTCGCGTTGGCGATGAATTCGGAATACACTTTTCGTCCAGTCATGTCCACAAGTTCCACTTGAAAAGAAGATTCTCGATCTTCTTCCAAACGAATCGTTATTTGCCCGTTGTCTAAAACGGGGTTTGGATAGATGGCAATTTCGTCTGGAATTTCCGTTTGAAACGTTGTGCGGTCAAAGTCGAGAAGAAAAAGTCCATTTTTTCGGTCGGAAGCTAAAATTCTTTCGGATGGCAATTCACTGTAAACGCCCCAAGCACCGTTCATTTTGAACAGTTCCTCATCTTCCGGGTACGTATCATAAAAAGCAATTTCCTTCGGAAGTTTATAGCGAATGTCATAAACGCGTAATCCTTCGTTGTAATAAGCGACGAAAGCGTAATCATTTGTGATCATTACGTTGTGAGGAACGCTGTTTTCTTGATAATTCGTGCCAACCGTTCCTTCAATGCTGACTTGGTTGTTTTCAACAGAGCACGACTTAACTTTCGATCCATTTGTTTCGTCAGCGAAAACGTATTTTGTTCCGTCAGGACTTAGCCATCCCTGGTGATTGTAACCTTGATCTTGATAAAACCCAATATTTTGCAAAAACATAGGCGCGCTGGGATTACTGAAGTTGTAAACGCGCAAACCATCAAAACCGCAATTGAGATAGGCAATGTTGTTTCGTACATAAATATCATGAACTTCGGGAATATCATTCGGTCCTTCGTACATTAAAACAGGGTTGGTGATATCCGAAATTGAATACACTTGCAAGGGAATTAAAGCTTGCAAAACTCCGTTGGAATATGGACGAACGGAACAAGCGTAGAGCAATTCGTTGGCTTCATCGATGAAGATATTATGAACGCGTCCAAACGTTGAATCATTCTCATAAACCAAGTTGACAGAGTCGGGCAGATATTGAAGATCCACAACTTGAAGGCTACTTGTGCCCTCATCGCATACGAGAAATGCGTAATTACGGTATGTTTTAATATCACGATGTATCACGCTTGGATGCGAATAGCTTCCTTGAATAAAGTCGATTTCTTTGAAATGGTTATCAATGATATTGAAAAAGTGAACGCCTTCTGTGGAACCAAGCATAGCATATTCTTCTCCGTTGGATTCATATCCCCAACAATCACTGTATTTCAAGCTGTCAGAAGCGCCAATAATTGCTCCATCCTTCCAATTATCAAGCAATTGCACATTCAAAGAAATCTGTGAAAAAGATAAAAAAGGAAGCATTACGAATAGGATTCGCCACATGGAAGAAACTAATTTTTGTTAATGTAAAGATAAAACAATGGTTCAAGACTTTACAGAAGGAACTCTGATTGGCTATAAATACTTATTTTAGCGTCCACTTAAATTAGCGAAGTGTCAGATTCAGTAATCATTATTCCAACTTACGATGAAAAGGACAATGTCGAGCGAATGGTTCGCAAAATAATGTCCCTTGCAAAGGATTTTGATATTCTTTTTATCGACGATGCTTCACCCGACGGAACTGCCGACATCATTCGCGGATTACAAAAGGAATTTGAAAATCGAATTTTTCTGGAAGAGCGACAAGGCAAATTAGGACTTGGAACAGCCTACATTCATGGATTCAAATGGTCTATTGAAAAAAAGTACGATTTTATTTTTGAAATGGATTGCGACTTTTCCCACAACCCTGATGATTTAATTCGTTTGTACGAAGCTTGTGCAAATGATGGGGCTGATGTGAGCATTGGTTCGCGTTATACACGTGGAGGGAAAGTGAAGAACTGGCCATTGAAAAGAATTTTGATGTCTTATTTCGCAAGCGTTTACGTTCGAATGATTCTATGGATTTCCATAAAAGACACAACTGCAGGGTTTAAATGTTACCGAAGAGAGGTTCTTGAAAAAATTCATCTCGACGGCGTGACTTTTAAAGGGTATGCTTTCCAGATTTGTATGAAGTACGCAGCGAAGAAACATGGTTTTAAAATAGTTGAGGTTCCCATCACGTTTATCGATCGTGAATTTGGCGAATCCAAAATGTCTACAGGAATATTTAAAGAGGCGTTTTTCGGAGTTTGGAAAATGCGTAAAATGAAGTTATGAATAAAATTCTACTTAAAGGAGGTAAAATCGTAAACGAAGGAAAGACGATTGCAAGTGATCTTCTCATCAAAAACGGAAGAATTGAAAAAATAGCAACAACAATAGATGGATCGGAGGCAGACGAAATTGTAGATGTGTCAGGGAAATACATTCTCCCTGGTTGTATCGATGATCAAGTTCATTTTAGAGAGCCAGGTCTCACGCATAAAGCAAATATTGGAACGGAATCACGCGCGGCTGTAGCGGGTGGCATTACAACCTTCATGGAAATGCCCAATACTGTTCCGAATGCGTTAACTCAAGAATTACTGCAGGACAAATACGATATTGCTGCGAAAACTTCAGCTGCCAATTATTCATTTTTCATGGGCGCTTCTAACGACAACGTTGAGGAGGTGCTTAAAACAGACCCGAAAAATGTATGTGGAGTTAAGATTTTCATGGGATCATCAACAGGAAATATGCTCGTTGATAATGAGGACACACTGAATAATTTGTTTTCACGAGTTCCTATGTTAATAGCAACACACTGCGAGGACGAGGCTACCATTCGTGCAAATATTGCTGCAGCGAAAGCGAAATATGGTGAAAACGTTCCTATGGAACAACACCCGATTATTCGAAGTGAAGAAGCATGTTATCTTTCTTCTTCCATGGCCGTGCGCTTGGCGAAAAAACATGGGGCACGACTTCATATTTTGCATATTTCTACTGCAAAAGAATTAGAGTTGTTTGACAATTCGATTCCATTGGAACAGAAAAAAATTACGGCAGAAGCCTGTATCCACCATTTGTGGTTCTCACAAGAACAATACGCTGAAAAAGGAAGTTTGATTAAATGGAATCCGGCAGTTAAAAAAGCTTCAGATCGCGATGCCATTTTTCAAGCAGTCTTGGATAATAAAATCGATGTGATCGCTACAGATCATGCGCCGCATACAATTGAAGAGAAGCAACAATCGTACTTCAACGCGCCTTCTGGAGGTCCTTTGGTGCAACACGCTTTATTAGCGATGTTAGAAAAGGTAAGAGAAGGGAAAATATCTGTGGAGCGTGTTGTTGAGAAAATGGCGCACGCACCAGCTACACTATTCGAGATCAATGAACGCGGCTATATTCGTGAAGGCTATTTTGCCGATTTAGTGGTTGTTGATTCGAATTCAAATCACTTGGTAACCAAAGAATCACTTTTGTATAAATGCGGTTGGTCGCCTTTCGAGGGTTACAACTTCTCACATTCAATTGATCGAACGTATGTAAATGGTATTTGCATGTACGCAAAAGGGAAAATTGTTAGTGATGCTATCGGAAGTCGAATCACCTTTAACCGTTAAATGAAATTTTTTCCGCTGATATTGATCGTTGTTGTAGTAGCTTGTTCTCCCGGTGTGGAAAGAATGGACGCACCTGATGATTTGATTCAACACGATAAAATGGTCAAGTTGATGACGGAATTAATGAAATTGGAGGGGCATGTCACCTCAAAATATGTCCAACTCGTTCGATATCACAAAGTCATAAGTAATTCAGGAGATTCTCTCGTTAAAGCACATGGATTTACACCAGCTCAGTTCAAGCGAAGCATGGAATATTATACTTATGAGCAGAACGAATTGGAAAAAATGTACGGAGAAATCCTCGATAATTTGAACCGCGAAATGGTAGAAATCGAGTTAAAAGAAGCGGAAGTCGCTAAGTCAGATTCGACTGTGATCAACACAGGTTCAATTAAAATTACACCGAGGAACTAATACTCGCTGCAATCTTATTAATGATTGTCCCCTGTACTCGTCTGAATTAAAGCCGCTTTTTTCATCATTTGAATGCAAGACGCTCTAATTTCTTCAGAATCGTCTCCTTTGTTTTTCTGAGCACGTTCAATTGCATTATCATAACTCGCATTGGCTTTGAATTCTGAGTTCCTCAACAACATGCCGAACTCGGCGACACTACTCGCAAATTGACAATTGGAAGAGCTTTCTTCGAATGGAATCACTGCTGGTTCGCAAACCTGAGTGATGAGCTGCGATTTTTTCTCATCTGGATTTTTATAGCGAAGTTTCACTGTCATTAACTCTAGTGGGCTGGAATTAACGGATACATTTCTCTGGTATTTCAATTCGTCAACGCCGTTCGATTCTGTCAATTTTGCACCTTTCGGAACGATTTCATATAAAGCAGTAACCGAGTGTCCAGATCCAAGTTCACCAGCATCCTTTGTGTCGTCATTAAAATCTTCATCGTTTAATACACGATTCTCGTAGCCAAGCAGTCGATACGATTGAACGTATTCAGGATTAAATTCAATTTGAATTTTCACATCCTTTGCAATCGTATAGATTAATCCCGTTAGGCCATCAGCAAGAACGCGTTTTGCTTCAAGTAGATTATCGAGATAAAAATAATTCCCATTTCCGTGGTCCGCGATTTGTTCCATTTGGCTGTCTTGATTGTTTCCGGTTCCAACGCCAATTACAGATAGAAAGATATNTTTTTCACGCTTTTTTTCAATGAGACTAACAAGAGCATTTTGACTTGTGATTCCCACATTGAAATCTCCATCNGTAGCCAGAATCACACGATTGTTTCCATCTTTCAAAAAGTTCTTCTCCGCAATCTCATAAGCTCGATGTATGGCATTGCCGCCGTTTGTTGATCCACCAGCCTGAAGTTCACGAATGATGGAAGCAATTTTCTCTTTATTACTTGCACTCGTCGATGCTAATGCTACGTTCACTCCGCCAGCATACGTAACAATAGCAACTTTATCTTTTGGTTCTAGTTCTTCAAGTAGCAGGAGCATTCCCGATTTAATGAGATCAAGTCGGTTGCTGCCATCCATCGATCCAGAAACATCGATCAGAAAAACCAGATTACTTCTCGGCTTGTCTTCGGCTTGCATTTCCGCTCCCTGAATTCCAATATGAACCAAGCGATTCTCTTCATTCCATGGGCACTCAGTGTATTCTGTTGTAACTGAGAAAGGCAAGTTTTCTTCTGGTTGAGGGTACTCATAGTCGAAATAATTGATGAATTCTTCTACACGAACCGCATCTGCTGGAGGTAATGTTCCACGGTCGATATATCCTCGCACGTTGGTATACGAAGCATTATCCACATCAATAGAGAAAGTGGAAAGAGGCGCTCGCTTTACATTCTGAAATCCATTTTCGCTAATTTCATTGTACCGTACATCTTTTTCGGACTCGATTTGAATGTAGTTGCTCTGATTTTTTGATTTTCTGCCTCTACTGTTTCGAGATTTACCTTGTACGGATTCATTTGCGGAAGACATACTTTTTTCCTGTATCTGAANGGCATCTATTGTTGTCTTCTTTCTGGCGGAAATTGTCACCATAACTTCTTCCAAGTGTTGAATAGAATGATCCTTCTGTACATCAATTTCCAAAATAGTTATTCGATCTTGTTGCACCAGGACTTCCATCACCTTGTCTTCATATTCGAAATGGGAAATTTTCAAATAATACGTTCCTACNGCTATTCCGTTAAGTATAAACTTTCCGTCAAAGTCTGTGATTGTTTTGCCTTCGTAATGTAGGGAGTCCCCGTGTGAAAGGAATATTTTAGAATAGTACACGGTTTCAGCAGTTTCGGCGTCTGTGATGATGCCTTTGATAGAACCAGTTTGCGCGATGGTAGTCATCGGAACGAAAAGTAATGCGAGTAGAAAAAGCTTCATAGTTGAACGTTTTAATTTCTTTAATGATGTGAAATTTCAACTATTCCATAAATGAAACCAAGGAAATTGTGCGAAGATGATCTAATCGTAAGATTCCTTACTATTTGCTAATGAGAATTCATAGTGAGGTAATGAAAAGCTATTCTGCGGTTAATTTTACTGCTTCTTTCGGATCACACACATGAGTGAATGCTTTTCGTTGTTCCGAGCCACTAACTGAATGAAGTCAATTGAATTTTTCAAATATTCTTTTTCTGAAAGTGTTAGGTATTCACTTTCAATTTCACCCGTTTTGATGAAGGTAACGAGCATTTCTAAAGTTGTATTTGACGAATCTGTATTGACTCCATAAAACTGAGGAGGATAGAAATCTGATAGAGAAGTGTGCACATCTTCGATAATAAAATAGCCACCAAGCTCAATAAATGGAAAGAAATAGGCAAAACTCACTTGTTGTTGTTTCATACTATGACCTCCGTCGTCAATAATCACGTTGAAATTCCCAGGGAAAGATTCGCTAAACTTTTTTAAATCTTCGCGATCGGATTGGTCGGCAATCATCGAATGAATGCGTCCTTCATTGATAAGTGAATTTGGATCAATGTCGATACCATAAATCTCAGCTTTTTGAAAATAAGCTTGCCACAAATGATGAGATGCCCCGTGCAAAATACCGATTTCCAAGAATCGCTCAACTGATTCGCGAAGTGGCGAAAAAAGTGGTTCGTAATAATCGATGTAGTTGTGCTCATTTCCGCATTTATCCGTTTTAAACTTAGCGCATAAGTCTATCAAGGATAGCGTATCAGAATCGAATGGAAGTGAATCACGATAAATCAAATCCTGAGAATAGGACGGAACTATATTCAGTGATAAAAGCCACGTGATAATGATAGTTTTAAGCCGCATCTGTTCTGAATTTCACTTCTTTCGATCTGGATTATTTTTCACGAACGATCCCCAATCTGATGATTTCGACTTATTGTGTTCGCCGACACCTTTTGAATAGTGGTGGCAAAGGGCAGCCGCCAAACCATCAGTGGCATCGAGGTATTTCGGCATGTCACCGAACTTTAAAATTTTCTGGAGCATCGCAGCGACTTGTTCTTTGGAAGCAGCTCCTGATCCTGTGATAGATTGCTTGATTCGTCGAGGAGAGTATTCTTCGAAAGGTATATTGTTTGCAAGAGCAGCAGCAATGGCAACTCCTTGGGCACGACCTAGCTTCAACATGGATTGGACATTTTTGCCAAAGAACGGCGCTTCAATCGCCATTTCGTCTGGATTGAATTCGTGAATCATTCCGTTGAGCCGATCGAATATGCGCTTCAGTTTGTCGGGATGTGTTGCTAGTTTTTGAAGTTGAATGACTCCAAAATTTACCAGCTCCACTTTTTTCCCTTTCACGTGAATAATTCCGTACCCCATCACTGTTGTACCCGGATCAATTCCCAGAATTATTTTATCTTCAACCATTAAATCAACTTCGTTGCTTAAAACTATAAAAAAACAAGGTAACCTTTTTCTTTTCGCAAAGTTGATTCTTTTCGCGGGTGTACTTTATTTGTTGTATCGACAAGTTTCTGGCTTCGATCAAAAAGCATGGAATTCCTTTGCTCTGGTAAATTTTGGTTCGCTTTTTCTGGCAATTGTACTCGTATTCCCAAATATTTGGCTTGCCTATAAAAAATGGGATGTCACTTTGAGGTCCTTGGAAATTAAAACAACCCAGAGGATTAAAACACAGTCCTTTTTCGCAGGAATTGTCACTGGTCTGGTAACCCCCAACATGTTAGGCAATTTTCTCGGGAGGTTTTATTATTTTGATAAGGAATACCGAGGGATTATCACAGCCTTTACGATGCTTTCGAATTTTGGACAGTTTTTGGCAAGTATGACTTTTGGAGCAGTCTCTATTTTTCTATTGGGAGAATTACTCGTCTGGAAGGAGGCAGATCAGGTGGTGTATATTTTGCTTTTTGGAATTGTGATTAGCTATTTGATCTACTTTTTTATTGATAATTTCCTTGGTCGATTTAAACAGTTTCGATTTGCTGGAGAGTTTCGCCGACTTTTGAAGAAATTTCGATGGTTCAGAACATCCATACTCTTTCTGAGTTTTGCCCGATTTGTAATTTTTACCTTGCAATTCTCTTTGATGTTGAATGCTTTTGGCGTGAATTGGAACTTCTACCTAATTGCTGCGATTTGGCAAGTCTACCTCCTAACGATGATCGCTCCATCTTTGTTCCTCGGAAAAGTGGGGATAAAAGAGTCCATCGCCTTGTTTGTGCTTTCTGAATTGGGATTAAATGAGGTGAGTATTTTATTTTCCACCACGCTGATTTGGTTTTTGAATACTGTTTCGCCGGGCTTGGTCGGATTGATTATTTGTAGAAATCGAGCGGAATGATGGTTCTGGAATTTATAATATGGTATTTGATCGTTTACGCCGTCCTGATTGGTGTTATTACTCTCATTGGCCTGGGAATTCAACGCAATAAGGAAAAGGTTTATGAACACCAGCCAGAAATCGATCCTAGTACGATTACCGTTTTGATTCCATTTAGAAATGAAGAAACGCGAATTTCTGTTCTTCTGGAAAGCATTCTGAATTTAAAGCAGTTTCCTGCGGAATTTATTTTTATTGATGACCATTCAACGGACTTTTCACTCAAATTGATTCAAGAGTTTCGCGAACAACTTCCGCATGTTTCAGTGATTTCGAATCCAGAGATGGCTCTTGGTAAAAAGTGGGCCTTGCGGGAAGGAGGGAAGCATGTCCAAACTCGATATACGCTGACTTGGGACGCTGATGTTGTTGTCGCCAGTGATTATTTTGAGCAAATCGCTAANTTAGGTCACGCCGAAATGTATGTGCTTCCTGCCATTCTGGAACCAAAGAAAGTGTCACACTACATTTACGAATTTGATGTTGTTTTAGCGAATGCTTTTAATGCCGGTTTAAGTGGATGGTCACGCCCCATTTTCGCTAGCGGAGCGAATCTACTGTACAGCACTCAGACTTTCGAAAAACTAGATTCCATTGCAGAACATGCGCACATCGCAAGTGGAGATGATACGTTCTTGCTTCGAGATTTTGTCAATGCCAAAGCGGATGTGCGTTTACATACGTCTCCAGAACTGGCCATTCGAACGGAAACGCCGCAGTCTTTTGGAGAATACTTGAATCAAAGGTTGCGCTGGGTGAGTAAGACAAATGCGTTGAACGATGCGTTAAATACGTACGTGGCAATTCTTCAATTTTTGCTTACGGCTATTTTTTTAGGACTGTTGATTACAACTGCTGTCTTCTGCCAGTGGGAAAATTTAGTTTATCTGCTGAGTTCAAAAATCCTAGCAGATTTTGTGCTTTTCTTTCCGTATTTTAATCGAATTAAACGTCTCAAAACACTGTTTTTTTTACCACTTGCTGAACTTTGGTTTCCGATCTATTCGATAGTGATCGCAGTTTTAATGGTGTTCTACAAACCTAAGTGGAAGGAGCGAACAATTTTGAACAAGTAAGCTTTTAATCGTTCACGAATATCTTTCGCTCTGTGGTACCGTCGCTGTAGATATATATCAAAGGCGATCCTTCTGAGGGTTGCACTTCACGTCCCAGAAAGTCAACGATTTTAACGAGTTCTTTTTCTTGTGCTGGAATTACTTCTATACTGCTGGTTGGACAACCAATTTTTCCATTGATGTCATATTGAGAAAGGAAATTCCAAGCTTCTTTTGATGCGTTGATGTCGTAATTAGTCCCAGGGAAACTAATTGCTGAGCCTGGCCAAGTATGATCGCCACCTAAGATTTTGTAATGGATCACTTGAGCACAAGCATCACCTTCTTCATACTCGTATTTCTCAACGGTGCTGCCATCTGAAGTGTTGATGTCGGGCATTGCTGTAAAAATTGGAGTGGAAGGGCAATTGTTCTGATTCGCCCAAGAACTCACTAGGCTTGAAACGGGTGAAGACCAACCAAACCCACCAGCATAAGGTACGGTACCATCCGAATCTCCGTGGATTTGTAAAACTGGAATTGGGTGACTTGGATTGCAAGAAGATAATGTCGCTGGCACAATCGAACCAGTAACGGAGGCTATGGCTGCGATTCGATTACTGAGATTACAAGCGAGATGGAAACTCATAAAACCACCGTTGGACATCCCTGTTGAATAAACGCGATCGAGATCAATAGTATATTGCGAGGCAAGCGTATCTATTAAAGCGGACGTAAATCCGACATCATCGACTGAGCTANCTCCCCAGCCGACATTGAAATGTGTAGATCCATTATTGTCTTCAGTTCCTTCTGGAAGTACCATTATAAAATTTGCGGTATCGGCAATTCCTCTAAACTCGCCATAAAAGATTTGTTGCCCCGCGTTGCTTGTATATCCATGAAAATTGAACAACAGCGGTACAGCAGTATTTCCGTCGTAAATAGCGGGTACATAAAGAATATAATCGCGTTGTAAACCTCCGTGGGTAATGGAAGCATTTATCGTTTGTTGAGAATGGCTCGTTACAGTTAGAAAACTGATCAGTACGAAAAGTATAGATTTCTTTGTCATAGCTAGTTGATTCCAACAAATATAGCTAAAATCCATTTGCGAAATCTGCTGTAAAAACAGAGTTTATTTTACGAAAAAGTGTTTGTAATATGGATAGTCGGTAGCTCCTTTCGAAAGAGGTAAATGGATATCTGAAGTGACTAACGTATCGGAGTTAACGCATCCATTGAACTTTTCGTCGTCTTTGTTATTCAATAATATTTCATATTCATAACTCTCACCACTGAGGTTACAAAGTCCGAGTTTGAATGTTGGTAAAACCAAGCGGTATTTATTTTCTTCCGAACCATTCTTCATGGTGTAAACGCGTCCTTTTTTCTCGATTTTCAGACCATACGTTTCACTGTAATTTGAAGCTGAAATGATATTTGTTAATATGGTGTCATTCGCGCTATCGTAGGTATATTCAACGCTATGCGACCAATTCCAATTTCCTTCGAGAATTAAAGTTTCGTTTTCCAGTTTGTCTTTGATACAAGAAGTGAAAAGTAAAGCGGTAAATAGGATGGCAAGATATTTCATAGTAGTGGTTTGAGTTCTAATCAAGAACGAGAAATTTTGAAAATAGTTGTTTGAAGAAAAAAAAACTCCCCTTTGGAAGGAGAGCTCTTAACAATCATTTGATCTTATTAGAATGGAAGATCGTCATCATCTGAAGCATCCGTTCCACCAGATGGCATTGGTGATGCAACTGGATCCAAATTCATGTCAGATGGTCCGCCTTGTGGCATTCCTTGTCCAACTTTCTCAATTCTCCAAGCATCCAAAGTGTTGAAATATTTCACTTCACCTTGAGGGCTCGTCCATTCGCGACCTCTAAGGTTGAAAGAAACGTCTACGGTTTCTCCTTCCGTCATTCCATCTAGCATTGAGCATTTATCCTGTACTGCTTGAAAAAGAATTTCTTGCGGATACATGCTTGAAGCGTCTGTAACTACAAATTCTCTTTTAGCAAATTTCTCTGTTACTTGAACGGTGTCTTTAATCACCTTAATTTGTCCCGTAAGTTTGAACATAATTGTCGTTTGTTTATTGTTGTTTGTGTATTTCTACCTTTATCCGTTGTTAAATGCTAATAACGTTTTCCAGGCGTCGTCTAATTTATTTTCTTGTAAAAATCCTTTTGCTTTTGTGTGCAATGCGCGCTCCAATTGGATCGGGTTGTCTTCTAAAGATACAAATAAATCGCTCAATTCTAGAAGTTTGAATTCATTTACATCTGTTTCATTTGGTATATCTTCTATTCCTGCGAGCTGACCTAAATCGTTCGCAGATAAGACTTGACTTGATTTAAAATCTTCGGGCAACTCGTCATAGCCAATTCCTATTGTTGTAATCGGCTTAGTTATTTCGAACATCGAATTTTTATCTGCACGACAATACCAATTTCCGCCCATTCGAGAAACAAGATCGATTTTATGTTGATCGATCATTTTATCTTCGTCCAAAACGGATTCAGAAATATGAATTCTAGTTACTTCACAGAAAATTAAATTTCCAGCGCCGCCTTGATCGCCAAGTTCTTTTACCTCTGTAACCTTGCATTCAAACTGAACAGGTGATTCTACAACTCTTTTTGGGCGAATGGTTTCCGAATCCAAAGCTGTAAATCCAGCTTTCGTAAATTCACTAACACCAGGAGGAAATGGTGAACTAGCAAGGCTCATTTGATGAACGATATCGTAATTCACAACATTGATAACCACTTCTGGAACAACTTTCACATTGTTATAAGTATCTTTTGCCGTATTCGTTCTTCCACTTCTCGCGGGAGAAAAAATTAATATTGGAGGATTCGCACTAAAAACGTTGAAAAAACTGAAAGGAGCCAAATTGTCGTTGCCATCCGCATCCACCGTTGACGCAAATGCAATAGGTCGCGGTCCGATTGCCCCTAAAAGGTATCGGTGTAATTGTGGTACTGCAAGTTCTTTCGGGTCTAATGTTACCATAAATTATTGCTTTGCATAGCAGAAAGCAAAGGTACTATGTTTTAATTGTTGTTTCAATTAAGAAGTCGAGTACTTTTCCACAATTTATCAAGGTTGTTGGCAAACGAAAACACAAGAACCTCATTAATTCGTAATTTGCATTATGAAACTCATTCGAGGCTTGCTGCTTCTTCAGCTGTTCGTTTTAATTGGCTACATCGGTTTTTCTCAAGTTGATGTGACACGAGGGCCCTATCTTCAAAAGGCAACTCAGAATTCAATTGTTGTTCGTTGGAGCACGAATGATTTCGTGGGGAGTAAAATCAGTTATGGGAATTCGATGGGAAATTATAACTTTTCAACTTTTGATACAAACAAGGTATTGCATCACTCCGTAACGATTCAGGGGCTTGTACCCAATAAAACGTATTTCTACACGGTCGAATCAGTCGATAGCCTTCTGAGAGATGGACCCAATCTATTTTTTAAAACATTGCCAGAAACTGGAGATCAAGGTGATTATTCGTTTCTAGTTCTCGGAGATCCTGGACAAGGCTCCTTGGAACAAAGGGAGGTGAGTTTGGCGTTACAAAATTATTATGGGATTCATTACGACGGAATGATCTTGCTGGGGGATAACGCTTATTATAACGGTACGCAGTCCGAGTATCAAAATAATTTTTTCGATGGATTTTACAACGAAATCATAGAGAATACAGTCATTTGGCCTAGTCCAGGTAATCACGATTATTATGGCGCTAGTGTCCCCACAGTAGGGATTGCGCCGTATTTTGAGATTTTTGAAATGCCCATGTTTGGAGAGTCTGGAGGTGCGCCAAGTGGAACAGAACGTTATTATTCGTTCGACTATGGCAATATTCATTTTATCTCATTGGATTCTTTCGGGGTCGACAGGTCTGAGAACTCTGAAATGGCCGTTTGGTTGAAAGAAGATCTCTATCAAAACGAATTACCATGGGTCGTAGCATTTTGGCATCACCCACCTTACTCCAAAGGTTCCCATGATTCGGACAATCTCGATGGATTTAATATTGAATTGGTTGAAATGCGTGAGAATATTATTCCAATTCTTGAATCTTATGATACAGATTTGGTATTAAGTGGACATAGTCATGCCTACGAGCGAAGCATGTTGATTTCGAATCATTACGATGTCTCATCCACTTTTTCTGAGGCAAACGTGATGGATTCAACTTCTGGGGATTTCCCTGATTTTTGTCCGTATCTCAAATATTCGGATGTCGTAACGACTCCACATCAGGGAACTGTATATGCTGTTGTTGGTGTTTCGGGGAGGCTCGCAAGTGTAAATGCAAACTGGCCTCATCCAGCAATGTATAGTTACTCCAATCAGTATATGGGAGCAATGCATATCCGCGTTCGAAATAACGCGTTAACTGCCGAATTTCTCACGAAGGATCAAATTGTTTATGATCGATTTGTGATTATGAAGGATGCCTTTGAGTTGAATAACTGTCAGGAATTTGAAGAGATATGGTCCTTGTTCCCGAATCCAGGTACAACGGAAGTTTTTTTCACGAAAGATGGGTATCAATTCAATCCAGAGAATCATTTCGAAGTCTATGATACACAAGGTAATTTAATTTATCGCGACTTGTTGCAAATGGAGAATAGAGTCGCAATTGAGCAGGAAGCCGCGGGAGTTTACTACGTCGTCATTAGCGAAAATGAATCAAGTCATCGACTGAAATTCGTTAAAATGTAAATCAACCCTAAAAAAATAGGAAGTCACTGTTTGAAATTCTAAAAAATGTATATCTTTGCAATCGCTTTTAGACTAGCAGAGGTGAAACGTCGCCTCGTTATTTGTTAAAGTCTAAGTGCTGCGGATGTGGTGAAATTGGTAGACACGCTAGACTTAGGATCTAGTGCCGCGAGGTGTGTGGGTTCGAGTCCCTCCATCCGCACAGTAAAAATACAATGGTATAAGGTGGTCTTATACCATTTTTTGTTTAACAACGACGTAAATACAAGACAATGAACGTAACTCGTCAGGATGTAGATGCATTAAATGCTACTCTTACCGTGGAAGTAACTCCGGAAGACTACGCAGCAAAAGTGAAAAGCACATTAGATAAATATCGCAAAACTGCGAAGATTCCGGGTTTTCGACCAGGACACGTTCCAATGGGCTTGGTTCAAAAACAATACGGAAAACCAGTTCTTTCTGAAGAATTGAACAAATTGGTGAACGAAGCACTCAACAACTTTATCACAGAAAACAAAATTGAAATCCTTGGGAATCCAATTCCAGCGGAAGGAGAAGATGGTTTCAAAGGGGATTTCGATCAACCAGAGAACTTTGAGTTCACATACAAGATTGGTTTGTCTCCGGAGGTGAATGTTGCACTTTCTTCTAAAAACAAGTTTGATTATGTGAAGGTGAAGGTGGATGATGAATTGATCAACAAACAAATTGAAGATCTTCGCCGTCGTTACGGAAAACTTGTATCTGGAGAAGCTGTTGGCGAAAAAGATATGATTTTAGCTCAGTTTGTTGAATTGAATGAAGACGAATCGATCAAAGAAGGTGGGATTTTGCACACATCAACGATTTCTATGGAATTCGTGAAAGATGATAAAGTGAAGAAATCACTTCTTGGAAAGAAAATTGAAGATAAAGTGATCGTGAATCCTGCAGATGTTTCTCGAGGAGGATCGGATACAGCAGCTATGTTAGGTGTTAAGGAGGATGAATTGGAGAATGTTTCCGATAAATTCCAGTTGACCATCAATGAAATTAAAGTGATGGAATTAGCTGATTTGAACGAGGAGTTGTATGACAAATTGTTCGGGCCTGGTGCTGTAACGAATGAAAAAGAATTGCGTGCTCGCGTAACGACGGATTTGGAAGGAATGTTCGTAAATGATTCAGACAGAATGTTAACGCGCTCTGTGTACGATTCAATTTTGGAGAAAACAGAAGTTACTTTGCCAGACGAATTCCTGAAACGATGGATACAACTTTCAAATGAGAAAGAGATTTCGATGGAGCAAATCGAAGAAGAGTACGACGGTTACGCAAAAGGTTTGAAATGGCAATTGATCCAAGGGCATATTTTCAAAGCGAATGACATCAAATTGGAGAACGAGGAAGTAATTGATTTTACGAAAGGCTTGTTGGTAAGTAACTATGCGCAATATGGAATGCCTGCTCCAGGTGATGAAGAATTGACGCAGTCTGCAATGCAAGTTCTTCAAAACCGTGATGAAGCAAATCGTGTTTACGATATGTTAGCAGAACGAAAATTGACGACTTACTTCAAAGAAACTGTAAAGTTGAATGAAAAAGAAGTGAGCTACGATCAGTTCGTAGAAATGGCTTCTAACTAAGATTTATAGATATTTAGAAAAACCGATTCACATTGTGGGTCGGTTTTTTTTATGCTCGTGATTTTCCTTTGAGAATTTAGGTCAAAAATGAAGTTTGATGTGTATTCACCGGGATACACTTTTCGTATTTCATTCTTCCTTCAACTTTTCCATGATGTTGTTTTTTTTATTGAATCGCGAGGGTATGCCTTTCTACCGAGAAGCTAAAAGGCTAAAATGAAATTTCGTTTCGCGAGCAGCACGAAATGCCTTGTATCTTCTGTCTGAAAGACTTGTTGTTTGGCTAAATCAAAAAAAACAACTTATGAAAAAGTATGAGCCATTCGAAAAGAGCAACTGCAAGAAGACGAACCAGCAGAAATTAGATGAACTCCGATTGTTTCAATTCCTTCTTCGAAATTCACCTGAATTAAATCATCGGTATGTGAACAAAGCTCACAAAATTGCGGACGGGATTCAACCTTGGATCGAAGCTCTGGAAATCATTTTGAGAGAGTAAACGAGATGAGCACAACCATCAAGAAAAGGACTGTTTATGGTAACAGTTCTTTTTTTTTACAATTCCTCCAAATTAATGATCTTGTTTTTTAGACAATAGAGGATCATTCCTGTCGTATTTTTTGAATTCGTTTTTTCGAGTAAATTCTTTTTGTACCCCTCCACTGTGCGTTGACTCAGAAACAACTTTTCGGCAATTTCAGAAGCTGTGAATTCCTTGCAGATCAGGTTTAGGACATCAAGTTCTCTCGTTGTCAATTCTGTTGTTCGATTTAATGAAACAGGTTTACGATTTTTGACAATGAGTCCTTCTCGCATTATAGAAACGACAAATTTATCATAGTAATATCCGTATGAGATAACTTCAGTCACTGCAGTCGAAATTTCTTGAATCGATGAGTTTTTTAGGATGTAACTGTTCGCACCTATTTCAATCAAATGGAGAATCAATGAGGTGTCCTGATGCATGGATAAAATAATGACTTTCACATCTGGATAGTTTTTTTGCAGTGCTTTCATCGTTTCAATTCCGTCCATTTCGGGCATGTCCAAATCGAGAAAAATTAAATCTGGCATTTTAGAATCTTCCATCCGATGTAGACAAATGATCCCGTTTTCTGCTGTGAAGCAAATATTGAATTCTGGTTTCGAAGTCAACAGAGCACTAAATCCCTCTCTAATAAGTTGGTGGTCATCAACGATGGCGATATTAATTTGTTCCATGTAGTTATTTTTTTTCGGGCGTAAGATGAATCGAGACTCCCGTTTCTGAATTATTAACCTTCAAGTCAAAACCAATTAATTCGGCGCGACTTTGCATATTTAAAAGCCCTAACCCAATCTGATCGGTTCGAGCGAACCCTTTTCCATTATTTGAAATCGTGATTGAAAAAAGATGATCGGTTTTTTTTAATTGGACAGTGATCAGATCTGCACCTGAATGTTTTATGGCGTTTGAAATTGCTTCTTGGATTATTCTGTATGCTTGCAATTCAATTTCTTGATCGAATCTTCCAAGGTTTTCTTGCAAATCAAGTTCCACGCGAACGGTACCCACAAGCTTTTTAAGATAGGCTGCGATCGCTTGAGAAAGTCCAAGTTTATTCAGTACAGGCGGTAGGAGATTGTGGCTAATTTGATGAATCGAAGAAACTGCCGAATCCATTATTTCAATTGTTTTTTCAATTTTTGAATGATTTTCCCCATCAGAAATTGAACTGAGAGTCATTTTGACAATGGCAAGTTGCACGCCAATCTCGTCGTGTAAATTTGCTGCAAATTGTTTTCGTTCGTCTTCAACAGCTCGAATTGTGGCATTGAACAATGCTTTTTGATGCTCAATTTTTAACGCTTGTACTTCATTTCGTTCTTTGGCGAGTTTTCGTTGGTAAATGAGTACAAATAGTACAATCGCCGTTGAAAGCACAAAGGCTAAAATCATGCCCGCAACAATGAGATCGACTAAGGTTGAACCTGTCTGATTTTCCATAAGCCAACACTAAAAAGTATGTAATAAATTGTCATAAAAAATAAATGAACTGTCCAAATCCATTGATTGATCTCACTGGATAAGTTTTCGACTTCCTGACTAAAGTAAAACAGTAAAATGTTTGATGAAAAATAGAGAATTACTGCTGAGTTGAACCAAAACACTGGAAGTGCAGTGAGTTTATCCTGACGGAACGAAGTCATGATTTTTCCAAAAACGAGCAATGCAATCAAAATAAGTAGAACGCATTCCAGAGTTCTTGGCGTATCGTTTAATGCGAAAGGATCGTTACTCACGAATGCACCAGAAATGCTGAGGGTTTTGTGTCTTCAGCATTTTTTTTTGATGGAATTGTAACAAAATGAAAAGCAAATAGTCTTACGAATAGAAACAGAAAAACAAGCAGTCATGAAAAAGTTTATTATCGCCATCGTATTAGCAATCATTCCATTAGGAGTAACTTTTGCAGGAGAGAACCCAAAATTATTTAAAGAGATTTCACGTAAAATCAAAGTTGATTTAAGCGGGCTTAAACTCGACGAATCACAAGACAATTATGTAATTGTATACTTCCGAGTTGTGAATCAGGAAATAAGCGTTGTGGATAGTCAGGGGACAGAAGAGCAGTTAACAGAACTTATGATGTGTGAGTTGGAAGAAATGTTCATCAACACAGAAGCAGACTCAAGTACTATCTATCAATACAAATTCACTTTTGAGAAAGAGTAATATAAACAGTTAATTAAATGTTTGATCCCGGGGTTATGTGTGTCGTAGCTTCGGGATTTTTTATTTCTCTAACATGGATTGAATCTTGAAGGAAATACTATCCGCGTAGTACAAAGGGCCTCTTACATGCATAGAATCGATTTGATAGAATGTTTTGGGTTCATTAGCAGATTCGAAAAGTTTCCTTCCTTGCGAAATAGGAACGGTGGCATCAGAGATACTGTGGATCACCAAAAGTGGTTTTGTGTAATCGGGTAAGTGCTTTGTTCCACTGTATTGTTCCGCGACAAAAATCCGACCGAGAAATGGAACTCGATCTGCCGCAATATCTTTGTGATTGGCGAAGGCACCTTCTACAACCAAAGCATCAATTTCATCTTGTTTTTGCGTTCCAACTACCGCAGCAAGGTGTCCTCCTAAAGATTGACCGTAAATAACGATGTTTTCATCCTCAAACTCATAACGACTTTTCATGTAGTCAAATCCTTTCAGGGCGTCTTCCAAAACGATCTTGCGTTTAGCTTCTCCTTCAGAAAAACCAAATTCGCTATAATCCATCAAAAAAACTTTATAGCCTCTTTTTACGAACGGTATCGCAAGTTGATAGTTGTACACTATATTTCCCGCATTTCCATGTAAGAAGTACAAACTTGTTCCATTGCTTTCCCCATCTGGAGTAATGATCCAGGCGTTCAGCCGATTTCCTTTTGCACCTTCAAAAAATACACTATTAATGTCGTAACCTGGGGCGTATTCGGCCGCCCCTAAAAATTTAAAATTGGGTTGTGCATCTTCATCAAAAGTCAACTTAAGAGTATCGCTTGATTCTTCTTTGAATTGTTTGAATTCTGAGTGTTCATTCAACTCAAAAGGATGAAGAAATAGAAAATTCATTCCACAAGAAGAAAGGAGGAACAAAAAAGAAAGGACAACTAGCGATTTCATGCCGCAATTTAGTTTAATTCTTTGATTTACTGCAGTTAATAAATTTTCACTTCGAAAGGCAATCGCATTTGAATTCCTTTGTAGGATTCCAAAGCTTTCATGCGCGCATACATTTTTGTAAGCTCTTCTGGCATACCTGAAGATTGTTGCATTTTCACACTTGTTTCGTTGTCAAGTTGATTGAGTAATGCGGCAAACTTATCCTCTTTCGCAAAAGGGTAGTACAGTACTTTTGGTGATTTGATTTTGGATTTTTTCGCTGCGTAATCAATAGCATCTTGTAGTCCACCAAGTTCATCTACGAGTCCAATTCGCTGTGCATCACGCCCAGTCCAAACACGACCTCTAGCAATCACATTCACTTCTTCTTTCGTCATGCCGCGACCTTCTGAAACACGATCTAGAAACTGAGAGTAAATATCATCAACTTCCGATTGAATGATAGCAAATTCGCTTTCCGTCAATTTTCGATTCGTTGTCATTACGCTGTGCGTATTCGTCGTAACGCGGTCAAAAGTGATTCCAAGTTTGTCTTCTAGCATGGCGCCGGTGTATGGAATTACTCCGAAAACGCCAATAGAACCAGTGATTGTCGTAGGTTGCGCGAAAATCGTAGTTGCGGGCGCTGCAATGAAGTAACCTCCAGAAGCTGCAACGTCTCCCATTGAAACGATGACTGGTTTTTTCTTGTTTGTTAATTTGACTTCGCGCCAGATTTCGTCGCTAGCCAAAGCACTTCCTCCAGGGCTGTTAATGCGGAAAACTACCGTTTGTATCGATTTGTTTTCTCTCGCATCTTGGAAAAGTTTGCAGATATCCTTAGAAGTCAATTCGTCACCTGATGTTGTAATACTTCCCTCAGCGAGAATAACGGCGATGTTTGCATCAAATTTTTCTGAACCGACTTCATCGTGTTGATATACTTTCTGATCACTTAAAAACTTTTCATTCGCGTACTTCTTGAAAGAAAGTAGCTCGATTGAACTCGACTTCTTCAGATTTAGTTTTTTAGCAATGATTTTCATGACCTCGTCACGATATTTGACACCGTCGATTAGTTTGTGCTTAACGGCATCCGTTGTGTTGGTTATTTGAACATTTTCAGCAAGAACATCGAGGTTATCTGCACTTAACTTTCGATCCTTCGCAATGTCGGTGCGCATATCCAGCCATAGACTGTTGAGATACGTCTGTGTTTGGTGTCGCGCGGAATCACTGAGATCTTCACGGAAGAAAGGCTCAACAGCACTTTTGAAATCATTGTTGGAACCTCGGATCACCTGCATTTCGACGTTTAATTTATCAAAAAGCTTTTTGAAGTACATTAACTCCGCCCCAAGACCTAAAAATTGTACGTTCGTCGTTGGGAAACCATACGATTCATCCGCAGCCGAAGAAACATATAGATCTTTGGTACTGATGTACTCTCCTTTATAATAAGCAACTACAAACTTACCTGACTTTTCAAAGTCGTTGATTGCATTTCGAATCTCCCTAGCTGATGAAATCCCACAATTCAAGCCATTTAATTCAAGAAAAACACCCTTAATTTTGGAGTCTTTCTTGGCAGATTTTAATCCGTGAAGTATCGTCGCAATTCCCAGTTGATTGTCTAAAGAAAGCGTGTTTGGGTTAAAAGAGGCTTCCGTTCGTTCACCAATTTCCCCATCGAGTTTCATGTGGAGAACCGTTTTTTCCTTCACGATGAATGGTTCCTCTTGAAACAGACTACTGAGGACAATCACCCAGATTACGACTCCTAGAATTGAAACAATTGCCGCGGCGATCAAACTCGGCCAAAAGATTTTCCAAAATGATACTTTCTTCTCTTTCATATTTAATAGATATAGCAGATTAAAGATAGGAGTATTGTAACTCAAATTAACTGAAATTTACACAAGTGGTNTACCCACCTTTTAGGCGTGTTGGTCACGGTATGAATGCAATCATTTCAGAATGTCGTCAAAAGTGATTAAATTGGCTCGAATTGGAAATCACATAACTATGAAAACGATACTCCTTATTTTAGCTCTTACAGCCTTTCAACTGGCAAATGCGCAAATAAATTATTCGAAAGTAAAGATATTCACGGATAATGCGGGACTGCAAACTCTTGCTGAATTGGGGTTGGCTGTAGATCACGGAGAGCGTAAACAAAACACTTTTTTTATAGGTGATTTGTCTGAATCGGACATTCAAATTTTAAATGAGAATGGGTTNAATTATGAAATTGTCGTGGAAGATGTGAAGGCGTATTATGCGAATCAAAATTTGCTTTCAGCTAAAAATATAACGTGCTCATCGGACAATGCACAACTTCCAGAGGTTCCCGCTAATTTTTACATGAACTCAACGTACGCTGGGTTTTATCGGTACCAAGACATGCTTGATGCGCTAGATTCTATGGCAGCCGCTTACCCTAGCTTAATAACTACGAGAGTCCCTATTTCAAATTTTCAAACGCACGAAGGTCGCCCCATATTTTTCGTCAAAATTTCCGATGATCCGAATACAGATGATGCTGCAGAACCAAACACTCTCTACACGGCAATTCACCATGCGAGAGAGCCGATGAGTATGTCACAAACAATTTTCTACATGTGGTATTTGTTGGAGAATTACGCCACTGATCCTGAGATTCAATACTTGGTTGACAATACAGAACTATTTTTCGTTCCTTGTATTAACCCAGATGGATATATCCACAACGAGTCCAATGACCCAAATGGTTTTGGAATGCACCGAAAAAACAAAGCACCAGTAGGAACCAATAATCCTGGAGTGGATTTGAATCGAAATTACTCATACGGCTGGAACACAACTGGAGTAAGTCCTAATGTAAATAACGATACGTACCCTGGAACTTCAGCTTTTTCAGAGCCTGAAACACAAGCAATAAAATGGATGGTTGAGAATTACGGTTTCAAATCCGCGATGAATGCACATTCGTACGGCGATTTACTTCTTTTTCCAGTTGGAACTACAGTGGCTGAGTTTGCAGATCATCATGACTATTTTCAAGATTTATCGAGTCATATGGCACAATACAATTTGTACGTGGCTCAAAAATCATCGGGACTTTATGCAGCTTCAGGAGATTCAGACGACTACATGTACAAGGACAGCATTGGAACAGGTCCGATCGTAAAGGACACTATTTTCGTGATGACACCAGAAGTCGGTTCTGATTTTTGGCCGTCACAAGCAGAGGTAGAACCGACATGCGCGGAGATGGTTTTTCCAAACTTGACTATGGCGCACATCACACACACGTATTTGGCGGTGAAGGAAACAGATCCTATTTTAATACCGAATTCAAGCGGATTCTTCCATCATGAAGTTCAACGTCTTGGTTTTGAGTCAAATCCAGTCACTGTCTCGATCATTCCAATTACCAATATTCAATCTGTTGGAGCTCCTATTACTTATGATATTTCGTGGAACTCCAAGGATGATGATAGTAT
>JGI26081J50195_1000076_pt1 | contig 38330 bp, 38 predicted proteins | sample SaaInl74LU_5_DNA_FD_50195 | JGI IMG/M metagenome (IMG submission 50195) | reverse complement strand
TCATCGTAGAATCTTAAAAAAATATTCATGCCGATTAAAGACTTTCCTCAAAGGTTATATCTCAGGTGTTTTTGTGTTTGTTTGTTTCTCTCTATGTTTTAACATAAAGTGAACGCGCTGTCAATATTTATTCTCAATATATCAATGAACTTAATCTTGTGAGATGAGTTGGAATTGAACCAAAACTTGTCGCCTGACATCTCTCTGCTTCGAGCACATCTTGCTCTAAGCGGCTGCAAATATAAAACTTAATTTGTTATCCACAACTTTGAAACAATAAAATATAAAACTTTTTTTATCCTTACTCGAGGACCGAAGAAAATGGCGTGATTTTCTCTATTAAAGCGGCTGCAAAGATAAATGGCTTTTTGACATTCACAAACAAAATATAAAAGAATTTAGAAAAGAAATAGCCCCGTCATGTCAATAGACTCAGCATGATATCATTAGCCCTGTAACAGGGCTACAAATGCCTTTGTTACCTATATATATGTCCCTTATTGGACACACCGGCAACAATACTACTTCGGCACAGTGTAATTATGCCCAATCAAACTCCATTATGCCCTTGTAAAACGCGATAATGAATAGTATCTTTGCGATCTAATTACCCCTAGTATGATAGTCATTACTTTGCCGGACGGCAGCCAAAAATCTTTTGATTCAGGATCCACTCCTGTTGATGTTGCCAAAAGCATCAGTGAGGGCCTGGCACGCAACGTTATCTCTGCTACTTTTAATGACACTGTTGTTGAGTCTTCAACACCGCTCCTTACAGATGGTAAACTTGTATTGCACACTTGGAATGACGCCGCCGGCAAAAAAGCCTTTTGGCACTCCTCTGCACACATTTTAGCACAGGCACTCGAGTCACTTTACCCGGGCGTCAAACTTTGGGTTGGACCAGCGATAGAACGTGGCTTTTATTATGATGTTGATCTCAATGACCAAACCATTTCGGAAAAAGACTTCAAAGCGATAGAAGACAAAATGTTAGAAATTGCTCGAGGCAAACACGAATTCAAAATGCGTCAATCCTCAAAGGCAGATGCATTGGCTTTTTATAGGGGCATAAATGACTACAAAGTGGCGCTCGTTGAAGGTTTAGAGGAGGGCACAATCACCTTTTGCGACCACGATAATTTCACTGATTTGTGCCGCGGTGGACACATCCCAAATACAGGGATTGTGAAAGCAATAAAAATTTTAAGTGTTGCTGGAGCCTATTACAAGGGTGACGAAAACAACAAACAGCTCACAAGGGTCTATGGCATCAGTTTCCCGAAGCAAAAAGACCTCACTGAGTATCTCGAGCTTTTGGAAGAAGCCAAAAAACGTGATCATCGTAAACTGGGCAAAGAATTAGATTTATTCACCTTCTCTCCTAAAGTGGGACAGGGATTGCCTCTATGGCTTCCCAAAGGAGCCGCCTTGAGAGAGCGGTTAGAGAACTTTCTTAAAGCAGCACAAAAAAAGGCGGGTTATGAAATGGTCGTGACACCTCATATTGGACAAAAAGAATTGTACGTTACCTCTGGGCATTTTGACAAATATGGAGAAGATAGTTTTCAATCCATCAAAACCCCCAATGAAGGCGAGGAATTCATGCTCAAACCAATGAATTGTCCACACCACTGTGAGATTTACAACAGCAAACCGTGGTCTTACAAGGATTTACCAAAACGTTTTGCAGAATTCGGCACGGTTTATCGCTATGAGCAATCGGGCGAACTGCACGGGCTTACACGAGTGCGCGGCTTTACTCAGGATGACGCCCATATCTTTTGCACACCGGATCAATTGGATCAGGAATTTATGGAGGTCATTGATTTAGTGCTTTATGTTTTTGGCTCACTTGGCTTTGATAATTTTACGGCTCAAGTATCTATTCGCGATCCGCATAAACCAGAAAAATATATCGGAGATGTCGGCAATTGGGAAAAAGCCGAGAATGCGATTATCAATGCAGCAAAAGCAAAAAATTTAGATTACGTCATAGAAGAAGGTGAAGCGGCATTTTATGGTCCAAAACTAGACTTTATGGTTAAAGATGCGCTCGGAAGGAGCTGGCAGTTAGGCACCATTCAGGTCGATTATAATTTACCAGAGCGCTTTGACCTGTCCTATAAGGGCAACGATAATGAATTGCACCGGCCAGTGATGATCCATAGAGCGCCTTTCGGCAGTATGGAGCGCTTTATTGCTATTTTACTTGAGCATACCGGTGGTAATTTCCCCCTCTGGCTCATGCCTGAGCAAGTCAACATTCTCTCACTGAGTGAGAAATATGAAAAATACGCTGAAAAAGTTTTACATTTGTTGGAAATTGACGAAATTCGCGCCCTTGTAGATAACCGCAACGAAACTATTGGCAAGAAAATACGGGAGTCAGAAATGAATAAATTCCCTTATATGCTAATCGTTGGCGAGCAAGAAGCACAAGACGGCACTGTTTCAGTCCGTCGCCATGGCCAGGGAGATTTAGGAACGATGAGCGTTTCGAAATTTGCTGAAATGGTCACGGCAGAAGTGAAACGAGATATCAAAGAGTTTAAAGAAGTTTAACTAATACATTCAAAGCCATAGCAATACGACGTAAAAGAAGTAGGGGTCCTGCTCGAATCATCAAGGAAGATCAGCACAAGATTAATGCAAAAATCCGTGCACACGAAGTCCGTTTGGTCGGTGAGAATATCGAAGTAGGCGTCTACACTACAGCTGCGGCTTTAGCCATAGCTGAAGAGCAAGAGTTAGACCTTGTAGAGATTTCACCAAACGCCGAACCACCTGTTTGTAAAATCATGGACTATAAAAAGTTCGTGTACGAGCAAAAAAAGCGTGAAAAAGTATTGAAGGCCAAGGCGTCGAAAGTGGTGATTAAAGAAATAAGATTTGGTCCCAATACGGATGACCATGATTATGCCTTTAAGAAAAAACATGGCGAAAAATTTTTAAAAGAGGGGGCGAAGCTCAAGGCTTATGTTTTCTTTAAAGGGCGTTCTATCATTTACAAAGATCAAGGTGAAATTCTTTTGTTGCGTTTGGCACAAGAATTAGAAGAGTTCGGTAAAGTAGAGCAAATGCCTAAACTCGAAGGGAAAAGAATGACGATGTTCATTGCGCCCAAAAAGAAATAATTCGGTGGCTTTTGGCCCCATTTTATATAAAGCGAAATAATTTAAATTAAAAGAACAATGCCCAAGCAAAAAACAAAATCCAGTGCCAAGAAACGCTTTAAGCTGACTGGGACGGGTAAGATTAAAAGAAAGCATGCGTTTAAAAGTCATATTTTGACAAAAAAGACCAAAAAACGTAAGCTCGCTCTAACTCATGACACGGTAGTGCACAAGAGTGACGAGAGCAATGTGAAACAAATGCTTCGCATGAAGTAATTGTCTTACGGTTAAACTATTTATAACCCTGGAGTGAGGCCATTTAAAGTGTTGATTTTTCATCCGCCTACTACAAAAAACAAAAAATTATGCCAAGATCAGTAAACTCAGTCGCGAAACGCGCAAGAAGAAAAAAAATCATCAAGCAAGCCAAAGGATACTTTGGACGCCGCAAGAATGTATGGACAGTTGCTAAAAATGCAGTTGAAAAGGCCATGCAGTATGCCTACAGAGACCGAAGAGCCAAAAAGCGCACTTTCCGTGCTTTATGGATCACACGGATCAACGCTGGTGCTCGTCTGCACGGATTATCTTATTCTCAATTAATGGGGAAACTCAAAGCCAACAATATCGAATTGAACAGAAAAGTTCTTGCTGATTTGGCCATGAACCACCCAGAGGCATTTGCCGCAATTGTGAATCAAGTAAAGTAAAGGCTTAGGCCATATCATTCAACCTTATTTCGCTTTAAACACCCACTACTTGTGGGTGTTTTTTTATGTCTTTTGTTTTCTCTTTTTTGCCGCAGGAAAAAGCACATTATTTAGGATCAGCCGATAACCAGGGGAACTTGGATGCAACGCCAGCTCTGTTTTGGGATCTCCAACTCTGTGTTGGTAATCTTCAGGATCATGACCGCCATAAAATGTAAAAAAGCCTTTTCCTCTGATGCCATGAATATATCGTGCTTCTCCATTGACTCCATTAGCACCCATCACCAAGACATTTGGCTTTACCTCTTCTCTGGCAAATGACGTGGTTTGCCCCATGAAACCTTTGACCAGTGCGGTGTGGTTCTGAACCAACATACAAGGTATTGGATCCCACTTAGCACTGTAATCCATTAATGAAAAGTAATCCTTTTCACGATCAACTTTTCGGCGGCTTGTCATATCAATACTCGAAAACTCGTAAACCATCGGGTCGCGTTCCAGACTAAAATTAGTGAAAGCGAAAGTTTGACCATAGTCAATTTTACTGGCATAATTAGGGCTGCTGGGGTCACCATCAAACATGCTCTCGCAAATATCGACCTCTTGAGCAGCCAAGGCTATATCAAAGCTGTCCGTAGCGCTACACATCGCAAACATAAACCCACCACCAACGACATAATCTCTAATTTTAAACGCAACAGCACGTTTGGCCTCAGACACTTTTTTATAGCCCAAACGACTTGCTAAAGCCTCTGCCTCTGCCTTTTGTTGGATGTACCAAGGCGCCATTCTATACGCACGATAAAACTTACCATATTGGCCCGTAAAGTCTTCATGATGGAGGTGCAGCCAATCGTACAAGAGCAGCTCGTCATTCAAAACTGCTTCATCATAAATTACAGTGTAAGGAATCTCTGCATAAGTCAACACCATCGTTACCGCATCATCCCACGGTTGGAGGCCAGGTGGTGCATACACAGCGATCTTTGGTGCCTTCTCGAGGCTGATTGCTTCCATGTTTTGCGATGGGCTTTCTATCAAGTTAAGGATTTGTTGCGCCTGCGCATCACTCAACACATCAAACGATACGCCACGGATTTTACACTCGCGTCGGATGTTTTCGGTATCTGGAAGTAAGAAGGATCCTCCCCGATAATTGAGCAACCATTGTACCTTATACTGTTGGTCCAAGACCCAGTAAGTTATGCCATAAGCCTTCAAATGTTGTGTTTGACTTTGGGCATCCATAGGCAATAAAATCTGGTCAGCGTAGGCCCGCTGAACGGACAAAAAAAGAAAAAGAATGATAAACGTAGNGCGCATGCCTCTAAGATACAAATAACCGATTTTGGGCATGTCTCCAGTGTGCATATTATTGGTTAAAATGGAATGTCATCATCGGGATGAACGCCAGATGGCCCATCATTCATGGTACTGCCAAAAGCCTCGTCTGTTGTTGGAAAATGACTTGGTTTAAAACTATCATCATTAGCAGCATCATTCATTCTTGAATGAATTTCTGTGGGATAGTCAAAGGTTTCTAAATTTTCGAAGCGCCCGAGGTGCCCCACAAATTTTAAGCGGATCTCATCTAAGCCACCATTTCTGTGTTTCGCGACTATAAATTCCGCCTGACCTTCTGTAGGTGAACGCTCCTCATCATCCCATTCATCTATTTTATAGTATTCGGGGCGATAAATAAATGACACAATATCAGCGTCTTGCTCGATAGCACCAGACTCTCTCAAGTCACTCAAGATCGGTCTCTTGCTTCCCCCACGAGTTTCAACAGCACGAGACAACTGCGACAATGCAATGACTGGCACATTTAATTCTTTCGCTAAAGCCTTTAGGTTCCGGGATATTGTTGAGATTTCTTGCTCACGGTTACCGCCCTTTTGGGTACCACCTGCTGTCATCAACTGCAAGTAATCTACCATGATGAGTTTTATACCATGTTGAGAAGCCAATCGGCGTGCCTTAGCGCGCAAGTCAAAAATAGAAAGCGCAGGCGTATCATCAATAAAAAGTGGCGCCTTTTCGAGTCCTTTGACCTTGACATTGAGCTGCTCCCACTCATGTTTCGCAAGTTGTCCTGTACGCAACTTCTCTGATGAAAGTCCGGTTTCAGATGAAATCAAACGTGTGATGAGCTGTACTGATGACATTTCCAAAGAGAAAAATGCTACAGGAATATTGAACTCAACAGCCATATTTCTGGCCATAGAAATGGTCAAAGCAGTCTTACCCATACCAGGGCGCGCTGCAATAATGATCAAATCACTGGGCTGCCAACCAGAAGTCAATTTGTCGACCAGATTAAAACCCGTAGGAATACCGGATAACCCTTCACGATTGGCGATTTCTTCGATACGCTTTTTGGCCTGAATGACGAGACTTTGGGCCGTTTCAGAACTCCTTTTGAGGTTGCCTTGAGTGACCTCATATAACTTGGATTCAGCATTATCAAGTAAGTCAAAAACATCTGAACCTTCGTCATAGGCATCTTCAATGATTTCGTTTGAAATTTTGATCAAACTCCGCTGAATGTATTTTTGCAAAATGATGCGGGCATGGAATTCAATATGTGCCGAGGAGGATACCTTTTGGGTCAATTGAATCAAATAAAACTCCCCTCCTACAAGCTCCAACTGCTTTTCCTTTTTTAGCTGGGCAGCAACGGTTAATAAGTCTACAGGTTGACTCGTTTGAAACAANACAAAAATAGCCTCAAAAATGTGTTGGTGCGCTTCCTTNTAAAATACATCTGCATGCAAAATATCAATGACCTCATCGACACCTTTTTTGTCTATCATCATGGCCCCTAAGACAACCTCTTCTAATTCAGTGGCTTGCGGGGGTAATTTTCCCTTCTCTAATGAGATGACTTGACTATTGCGGCTGGGATAGACCGCTTTTTTTGATACAGATTCCATAAGTCGAAAGTAGTCTTTTAGAGCGGTTATTGGCACACCTGAACAGGAAGAGGTATTCACTAACCATGAACAATTGACTTGTTAATAAGTTGAAAATTATGTTAACAACATGCTTTTTGACTCAACTCAAAGCACGATCAAACCTAGAAAATATTGGCAATGAACTGTTTAGCCATTGAACTGCCCCATAGCGGCATATTTTTCCATGCGCTGGTCGACTAATTCATCTGGGGATAAGTTCTTGAGTTGCTCATAATGCTTCAAAATGGTTTTGGTCACTGTCTGAAAAGTCGTATCACGGTCGTGATGTGCCCCACCTAATGGTTCTTTAACGATCTCATCAATTAGCGTCATTTTTTTCATGTCCGCCGGTGTCAGTTTTAGAGCGGCCGCAGCCTGCTCCTTAAACTCCCAACTGCGCCAAAGAATTGAAGAACAACTCTCAGGAGAAATTACAGAATACCAAGTGTTTTCAAGCATGAGTACTTTGTCTCCTACACCGATACCCAAGGCACCCCCACTGGCGCCCTCACCAATAATCATCACGATGATGGGTACTTTAAGACGGGTCATTTCTAGTATATTTCTGGCGATAGCTTCACCTTGACCGCGCTCCTCTGCTTCAAGTCCTGGATAAGCACCAGGGGTGTCAATTAATGTGACCACTGGAAGTCCAAATTTTTCGGCCGACTTCATCAAACGAAGCGCCTTGCGATAACCCTCTGGGTTGGCCATTCCAAAGTTACGGTACTGCCGCGTTTTAGTGTTGTAGCCCTTCTGCTGACCAATGATCATGAAACTTTGATCACCGATTTTACCCAGCCCACCGACCATAGCCTTATCATCTTTAAAACCACGATCACCGTGTAGCTCTAAAAAAGATGTGCCACAAATGGCCTTAATGTAATCCATGGTATAAGGTCGGTCAGGGTGACGCGAGAGTTGAACTCGTTGCCATGGCGTGATATTTTTATAAATCTCTTTTTTGGTTTCTAATAGCTTCTGCTCTATCTGCTTACAAGTATTGGACACATCGACGTCACTCTCCTCGCCGATTTTACAGGCCTTATTATATTGCTCTTGCAGCTCCTTGATTGGTGATTCAAAATCAAGATATTCCATAGGTTTGTATTAAGTTTCTTTCAACGATAACAAAGATATAATTTTGGCCCTATTGGCCGACAAATTCCTTAGATTTTCTGCCCCGACGCAGCTTGAGTATTCCGTTAGCAATCACGGTTGCCAAAATGATCAAAGCGCCAGCATAAAAGCCACCCGACATGAATTCGGAATCACCAAAGACCACTAAAGCCAACAGAATACCATAAATGGGCTCCAAATTAATGGTGAGCATGACAGTAAATGGAGTCAGCCACTTCATCAAGTGCACAGAAGCAATAAAGGCATAGGCCGTACAAACCGTCGCCAAAACGAATAAAAAAAGCCAATCTGATGAATTTAAGTCAAAAAATCCATCAACAAATCCACCGGTGAGCCCCAAATAAACACTGATCCCTAGTACCCCAAACAGTAATTCATAAAAGGCGATTGAACCTGCAGAATAAAGTTGCGCCAACCGGCCATTGACCACTGAAAACAGCGCGCTGAGGAAAGCGGACAATAAAGCCAATAGTATACCGTAGAGATAGTTCATGCTCGCCTGAAAGATCAGACCCAGACCGATCATGGCAATGACCCCAAGAAAGACCTCACGCCAATTGATCGTTTTTCGATAAAGTATCGGGTCGAGAATAGAGGCAAAAAAAGCACCAGTAGACATCACCGACAGGGTCACCGAAACATTGGAAACCTTAATCGCGCCAAAAAAGGTCAACCAATGAACCGCCAAGGCCACGCCCAAACCTAAAAGCAAAAACATGGTTTTCTTGGGAAAGCGCAATGGCTTTTTGGTGATCAGGACAAACATCATTACCACCAGGGACGCAATGCCCATACGGAACCAAACAAGGGGAATGGCTTCAAGCGAAATGAGTGCACCCAAAACTGCTGTAAAGCCCCAAATAAAGACAATTAAATGCAAATGCAAATGTTTGATCAGATCACCGTTTTGCATTGCGCAGCAAGTAATAGGCCAATAAGCCAAAAATAAAATTCGGGAACCAAGTGGCTAAAAAGGGAGAAAACGTGCTCTGTTCTGCCATAGTTCCAAATATTTTGTCAAAAAATACATAGATCATACCGACGCCAATGCCGATAGCCAGATTGACCCCCATACCACCTCTTCGCTTCATGGAGGATACCGCTACGGCAATTATGGTCAAGATATAAGCGGACACGGGCAGACTCCATCTTTTGAAACGAACCACTTCATAGCGATTGATGTAATTAGAGCCTTTCGCTTTTTCTCGAGCAATAAAACTATTTAAGGCATTAAAATTAAGTGTCTCAGCAATATATTCGACAGGAGTCAGATCCTCCATTTCGAAAGGAAAAATAGTGTCTTTTTTTGTCGCATAGACTAAAGAATCTCCTCCAATACCCACAAAACGCTTATTGTAATTGTAGAGTGAGTAGTTTTTACTTTCTGCATTGTAAATGATCCGACTTGCGGCAATTTTATACTTTAATTCAGTGCCCTGAAAATGCTCCAAAGTAAAGTTATTGCCGGACTTCTCCTTTACATTGAAATAACTGACATAAATATAGTCGTTTGGGGTAACCTGCCTGAAAACATTGGCTTGTTGGCGATCTTTGCCCCTTCTTTTGTTGAGGTATTGGTAACTGAACTCATTATATTTTTTACTTGAATAAGGAGCCAGGTAATTGCCCAAGAAAAAAGCCAAAATACACACGATAGTGGCGCCAATGAAATAGGGTCTTAAAAAACGATAATAGGAAACACCACTACTCAAAAAGGCGATGACTTCAGTGTTATTTGCCAGCTTTGATGTGAACCAAATTGTCGATAAAAACAAAAACAAAGGGAACAAGAGATTGGCAAAATATACCGTAAAATGACCATAATATTTGAGCACTTCGATAAACGGAACTTCATTAGCAAGTATCTTATCAATCTTATCGGCCAAGTTAATCATGATGCCGATGGGCACAAACAGCACCAACAGAAGAGCAAAAGTACCAAGGTACTTGGCAAGAATATAGCGATCTAAAATATGAAGCATTACAGTCGTTTATCCATCTGTACCACCATGGTTTTTTTCCAAGAGGCAAAATCTCCAGCTAAGATATGTTTTCTTGCCTCACGAACCAACCACAAGTAAAAGCCCAAATTATGAATGGTGGCAATCTGCTTGCCCAACATTTCATTGACGGTAAACAAATGCCTGAGATAAGCCTTACTGTAAGCGGTATCTACCCAGGTAATAGCCTCTGGGTCAATCACAGAAAAGTCCTCAGCCCATTTTTTATTTTTGATATTGATGGTGCCGTGGGCGGTAAACAGCATTCCATTCCTTGCATTGCGGGTGGGCATGACACAATCAAACATATCAATCCCTAGAGCAATGTTTTCTAACAAATTTATTGGTGTCCCGACGCCCATAAGGTAACGTGGCTTATCTTCAGGCAGGATGGCCGTAACCACTTCGGTCATGGCATACATCTCTTCTGCCGGTTCGCCAACAGACAACCCTCCTATGGCATTGCCTTGAGCCCCTACAGAGGCGATGTATTCTGCCGATTGTCGGCGTAAGTCTTTATAGGTGCTGCCTTGAACAATTGGGAAAAACACTTGCTCAAATCCATATTGGTAGGGCAAATTTTCTAAATGATTCATACAGCGATCCAACCAGCGATGGGTCATATGCATTGACCTCTTGGCATAGTGATAATCGCAGGGGTATGGCGTGCATTCATCAAAAGCCATGATGATGTCGGCACCAATACTGCGTTGAATTTCCATTACCCGTTCAGGAGTGAAAAAATGAATGCTGCCATCTATATGGGATTTGAATTTGACCCCCTCCTCTTTTATTTTTCGATTGGCCGATAAAGAATAGACCTGATAACCACCACTATCGGTCAAAATATTGCCATCCCAATTCATGAACTTATGCAAACCACCTGCTTTTTCCAAAATATGAGTGTCTGGTCGCAGATACAAATGGTAGGTGTTGCCTAAAATGATATCGGGTTTGATTTGTTCTTTTAATTCGCTTTGGTGAACACCCTTAACGGTACCGACCGTACCAACAGGCATGAATATCGGTGTTTCGACGACACCATGTGCCAATTGCATGGTGCCCGCCCGAGCCTGGGTCTCTTTGTCTTTCGCTGATAAAGTAAAGGTCATTATTCTGGTTTACCCGACAAAGATACATTGATTTAACCATAAAAAATAAGGAGTATTGGAGACGATGTGACCAAAAGACAAAGTGTTAACTAAATAGCACAAATGGTTGATAAGTGCATTTTCTTTGGCTTGCCCTCCCCTGGTCATTTTGGTATTTTTGTGGCTCTAAACAACTCACTATGCCAAGTATTAAAGAACTCGAAGACTTAGTTGTTCAAGTCCGGCGAGATATTTTACGTCAGGTACACAAGGTCAATTCGGGGCATCCCGGAGGTTCACTAGGCTGTGCCGAATTTTTTGTCGCACTATTTCAAGAAGTCATGACCCGCAAAGAAGGATTTGATATGAATGGTGCAGACGAAGATCTTTTCTTTTTGTCCAATGGACATATTTCGCCAGTTTTTTACAGCGTTCTGGCACGATCTGGGTATTTTCCTGTTGAAGAACTCAACACATTTCGTTTGTTAAATTCTCGACTGCAAGGACATCCAACAACTCATGAAGGCCTGCCGGGAATCCGTGTGGCATCTGGGTCTCTTGGGCAGGGAATATCAGTAGCTATAGGCGCTGCACTTGCCAAAAAGCTCAACAATGACCAACACCTAGTTTACACCCTTTGTGGTGATGGAGAATTGCAAGAAGGGCAAAACTGGGAAGCCATTATGTACGCCGCAAGTAATAAGGTCGATAACCTCATTGTGAGTATTGATTTTAATGGACAGCAAATCGATGGCTCGCTGGATCAAGTTTTAAGCATGGGCAACCTTAGGGCCAAGTTTGAAGCATTTGGCTGGCTCGTGATTGATGTGCCACAAGGAAATGACTTGGAAAGTATCATGAGTGGCTTGCAAACCGCTAAGGACCATACGCGTAAAGNACAGCCGATATGTGTATTATTGCACACCATAATGGGNCATGGGGTTGACTTCATGATGCATACACATGCCTGGCATGGTAAAGCGCCCAATGACGACCAATTGGCTACAGCACTCGAACAAAACCCGGAGACCTTAGGGGACTACTAACCACCAAAAGAAAACGATGAAAGCATACATAGATACAGGAAAAAAAGATACACGCTCAGGGTTTGGGGCTGGGCTCGATGTTTTGGGAGCGACTAATCCAGATGTTGTAGCACTTTGTGCCGATCTTACCGGGTCGCTCAAAATGGACAAATTTAAAGCCAACCACCCCGAGCGATTTTTTCAAGTAGGAATCGCTGAAGCGAACATGATGGGCATCGCTGCCGGATTGACTATTGGTGGCAAAATACCTTTTACAGGAACATTTGCCAACTTCTCAACTGGTCGGGTCTATGACCAAATCCGTCAAAGTATTGCCTACAGCCATAAGAATGTCAAAATTTGTGCCTCGCATGCGGGACTCACCTTAGGGGAAGATGGTGCGACACACCAAATTCTTGAAGACATCGGTTTGATGAAAATGCTTCCTGGGATGACCGTAATCAATCCCTGTGATTTTAACCAAACTAAGGCAGCAACCATAGCAATTGCTGACCACCATGGACCGGTATATCTGCGTTTCGGACGCCCATCAGTGGCTAATTTTACACCAGAGGATCAAAATTTTGAAATAGGTAAAGCACTGATGCTTGCTCAGGGGACTGATGTGACATTAGTCGCAACAGGCCATCTGGTTTGGGAAGCTATTCAAGCTGGTTTGCTGCTGGAAAAAGAAGGAATTTCTGCGGAAGTGATTAACATACATACCATTAAGCCTCTTGACCAAGAAGCCATACTCAAGAGTATTGCCAAAACAGGGTGTATCGTGACGGCTGAAGAGCACAATTATCTCGGTGGTCTTGGAGAATCTGTCTCAAGAGTTTTGGCCCAAAACAGTCCTGTTCCTCAAGAATTTGTGGCCACACAAGATACCTTTGGCGAATCGGGCACACCGGCGCAACTCATGGAGAAATATGGATTAAACGCNGATGCGATCGCGAGAGCGGCGCNCAAAGTTATGGGTCGGAAGTAGTGCCATTGAGCTATGCCCGTAGGCCTTGAAATAATGTAAAAAAAAACCGCACGACAATCGTGCGGTTTTTTTTTGAGACAAAGTGCTCGATGTTAACTATCGGCATCTAAATAATCGGGTGTCCCATCGTTGTCTTCATCAGTGTATTCAATTGTATAAATGGTGGTGCTCATGGTGAGCGCATCGTACAATCGTTTGACTTCTGTTTCGGTTACTGGCCATGTCGGCTCAGGCTCGCCGTCCAGAAAAACATATGTACGCGCAATGATTTCCTCGGAAGTAGGTCGTCCATCACCGTCATCATCAGAATCGAAAAAGTTTGGCAGACCATCACCATCAGTATCATCATCTTCTTCTAGTTGGTTCATATTAAGGTCTTCATATATGCTTGGAATACCATCTTCATCTTGGTCTCCTACGCGAGAAGCATAAAGCTGAAATGTAAAGATGAGTTGGGCATAAAACGGGATTACAGAGCCATTGGGTGGGCTCACATAATAACCCAATCCCGATGGAATGAATACTGCACCCACACCATAATCCTCAAACGACAGGGAGCCATCAGGAGCTTCAATTGCCGGTAGCGGTGAGGTTTTGGCGGTAATGACACCATCCTGAAAACCATTAACCACACTGGTCAATTGAAAACTGACTGGTGTAATGGCGCTATCAAAAAGTTTGGTGTACTCTGAGGCTGTAAATTCTGTATTTAAAAATGTGCCTTCATAGCTCAATGTTGCCACGTCGGGAAACAATGGATGCTCTCCACCACCCTCAAGTGCCTGTAGGTAATACAACTTGTACTCTACACCTTCAGTGACACGGTCGGGCACCATTTTAAAGTTCACTTGATCTATCAACGGGATCTTGTCTGCAAACTCTCCAGCAATGGTATCAAAACGAATTTTAAAGTCAAAGTTTGCTGGTGGATTTTGGAATTCCTCATAATTGTAAAAATGCGTATTGAGGTAGTCTTCAATAATCTGAGTAGATACAGGAGCTTCCTCTGCGCGATCACGGGCAGGAACAAATGTAAATCCGTCATCTTCTTTTTTACACGACACCAAAGTCAAGCCAATTAGGGCCAGAGAAACCAGGTGATTCATTGATTTTNTCATCTTCCAATTTTTGTTGCCGCAAGATACCAATTTTGAATTATTTTTACCACGGCTTTAACGCACATTTAAGCGAACGAGATGAGGATAGATAAATATTTATGGTGTACCCGCTATTTCAAGACCAGAAATATGGCTGCCGAAGCGATTAAGAAAGGGAGTGTTCGGATTAATGGACATATAGCCAAGCCAGCAAAAGAAGTTTTTAGCGGAGATGAAATCACTCTTCGTATTCATCAAATCACGAGAACTTTATCTGTTTTAGAGCTGCCCACATCTAGGGTTAGCGCGAAAATTGTCGGCATGCACTGCTTGGACAAGACTCCAGCCCATGTTTTGGCTCAACACAAAGAAATAAAAAGAACCCAGTCATATTATCGCGATAAAGGACTCGGACGCCCCACAAAAAAAGACCGACGAGACTTGGAAGATTATACCGATTCGGACCAGGACTAATTTTAGTATCTTTAAATCATGAAGGAAAAAACCATAATTCTGAACCACGAACAAATCATGCACAAATTGCGGCGCATGGCTTACCAAATATACGAGGCCAACGCCTTTCGCGATCATGTTGTCATTGCTGGCATTTCCGAACAAGGGTTTAAACTGGCGAGTTTGTTGAGAGATGAGGTGGCTCAAATCGCCCCATTTAAAATGACCTTATGCCGAGTCACAATGGACAAAACTAATCCAATCGATACTGTTGCATGCGATCTTAGTCTTGACCACATAAAAGATCAATCCATAATTTTGGTAGATGATGTGTTGCATTCAGGCACGGCGTTGATTTATGGCGTGGGTTATTTTCTTCAAGTGCCGCTGGCGCAATTCAAGACCGCCGTACTCGTGGATCGAAATCATAAAAAATATCCTATCAAAGCAGATTTCAAGGGGATTTCGCTTTCGACCTCACTCAATGAAAATGTCGTCACGGATTTTAGTCAGGGCAATTACAGTGCGTCACTGGTTTAATAGTTCCGCAATCACTTGGACAAGTTCTTCTGGAGATTGATTTTTGCCAACCACCACATGATCGGCCCCTTGATAGACAAAGACCCTTTCGAATAAATGCTTTCTGATGAACTCCTCTAATTCCTCGATGTTGTTGATATCAGAAATCAGGGGCCGTGTTGCTTTGCTTTCCCACAACCGCTGAGTCAAAATGTCGATCGGAAGTTTCAGGTAGCATGTGGTCACCTTTGAGGTTTCTTTGAGAAAATTCATATTATCCCCGTAAACTGGTGTGCCACCGCCCAGAGCAATCACCATGTCTGAGGGTTCGGCTATTAGTGTCCTGAGGCACAGGGCTTCGATTTTTCGGAAGTAAATCACACCCCTCTGAGCAAATATTTCATTGATGGACTTGCCCTCCCTTTGACTGATGTAGTCATCAAGGTCCATAAAATCCATAGCCAAATGTCGCGCTAAAGACGCGCCAATGGTCGATTTACCTGACCCCATATAGCCTAACAAAACAATTTTCATCACCACAAATATCGGTTAAAGCCTAATAAATTTCATACAATCAAGAATATTAAATTTAAGAAGGCTTATGTTTGAATTATACATTTATTGATATTATATTTGCAGCCGCTAAACCAGAAACTGGTAGTGCATTNGACTCCAAAATATGGCGTCAATTTTTTAAAGACCTGGTAGCTCAGTTGGTAGAGCACCTCCCTTTTAAGGAGGTGGTCCTGGGTTCGAGCCCCAGCCAGGTCACCAAATGAAAGTCGAGCTGTTGCGTCGACTTTTTGGTTTAATAAATCCACACCGAGGTGCTGGAACTGGTAGACAGGCATGGTTGAGGGCCATGTGTCCGTTAGGGCGTGTGGGTTCGATTCCCATTCTCGGTACAAAGGCTTTTGCTCGAAAGATCAAGAGCCTTTTTTTATACTGATAAGGGGTGTATTAGAGCGGTAATTCTGTATAATATTGCCACATAAAAATAATGATCATCGTGACAAGGCCTAAAATTGAATAATACAGTTTTGGTCTAAATCTCAATACTACTTTCGAAATAATGAAGACCGTCTCAAAACCATACTTAAATAAATTACCCGTCAAATGTGATTGTCTAGTTTTAAAATATTTTACAGAAATGGGTATTTCACAGTGCTTGAAGTTCTTATAAAGAAGCTCCAGTAAAGTCGCATGAGTGTAAGTAAATCTGAAGACTAAACTTAAATTCATTAAAGATTTCCTTGAATATGCCCTGAAACCACAAGAGGCATCCTTAATGCTGCCCTTTGTTAAAAGACTAATTACTCTGGCATAAATTCTATTTCCAAAATATTTGATATAAGACATTTCCGTAGGTCTCTCCTGTTCAAATCTTGAGCCCAAACAAAAATCACAGGATTTATTCAATAGGGGTCGTAATAAATACTCAATATCTTGAGGATCAAATTGACCATCACCATCAATAGTGACCATTATGTCGAAGTCATTATCAAGAAAATACTTCTTGGCTGAATTGAACGCAAAACCAAGACCAAGATTCGATCCATGCGAAATAACTTCAACATCTGTAGTTGAAATTTGCAATAAGGTGTCATCACTGCTGCCATCATCCACAACTAAGACCCTGCAGGCTTGAATACCCGCAAAAGATTTTGGCAAGGATTCAATAACATCAAGAACATTATTTTCCTCATTAAACACGGGAATAGCAATCAATAAGTCCATTTAAATCCTTAGCTGAAAAATTTAGATAAATATAAATAATCCAACCTAACATCATTAATTACATAGACAAATATAACAACACGCAAAAGCATGTAAACCCATTTCTCAGGAAGCCGGAGTTGATGAGCAAAAGAAACAATAGCCAAATAGAAGGCTGGCAAAAAGACTAACCAATACCGACTAAATCCTGTCCCAGCTATTACCAAACCAAACATTGTAAGGAGAACCGAGTAAAATAAATACTTAAATTCAGCTCTTCTATCAGCAAAAACATATCCAAGGATAATGAAGAATAACAGAGACAACGACAACGGTAAATTCCGATAGCCAGTAATAGGCAAAAACAGTGAAATAAAAGCAGGGGGGCCATTCAACCTATTGCCTAATGGATGCACAATAAGACCTAATCCTGCCTTGATATTAACTAACAGGGAGTCGAAATCTCTAAATCTATCGAAATAACTGAAGCTTAATTCATTATTTGATTCGACACCGATAACAAAAAACCCCCAAAATAAAATTGGCGAAATAGCAATTAGAGCCATGGCAATAAGTTTATAACGACTACTGTTAGATATCTCGCGAATGTGTCGAAAAAAATCAAATGCCACAATCAGAGATAAAACAAAAAATAAATAGCGAGACAAAACCAAAATGCTCAGAAATAATAATGCTTTAAAAAAATTCTGGAAACTGTGCCTAGAAGAGAGGTAATACATAAAACCCCAAAACGAAAAAAACACAATTGATTCTGGATAAAAGCGACCGAAAAATTCTATCGAAATAGGATTAACAAGTGAAACTGTCACAATCAGTCCCGCAAGAGGCTTTGAGATGTGTTTGAGTCGACAATAACGATAAAAATAATCAAAACCCTTCAGCGCCAACAAGACGCAAAAAAATTTACTCACAACTAAAGCCATTTTTAAAGGCACAAAAAAGTTGAAAAAAGCGATGATTAAAGGAAGTGTTGGGGCAATTGAAGTAGGTTCATTACCCAAAAAATACCTGCCATCGGCCATATTTATTGCGATATCAACATAGGTTAATTCATCATAGGCCAAACTATGACCCAAAGCCCTAAACATCGACAAAAAGCCAACTAAAAATACAACCAATAAGATGCGCTCATCTCGATAAAAAGATGTAAAATATTTCACATGTTAATCTTTCTAGCAAAATACAAACAAAAAAAATAAACAATCGTTTTTCGTGAGATTAATAACAAATTTGGCTGATGATTTTGTTCATTAAAAAAAGAAAATAATTAAACAAAACAGGCCGTAAGGCTTCAAATTTCTCTATATTTACAAAAATTTCTAGAATGAGTGTCAAGACTGAATTCAGCATTAAGGATCTAGAAAATCTAAGTGGCATCAAGGCCCACACGATTAGGATTTGGGAGAAACGTTATCGCCTCCTTGAGCCGAAGCGCACGGACACCAACATACGCCACTATGATATGGTCAACATGACCAAACTGCTCAATGTCTCATTTTTGTATAACCAGGGCTATAAGATTTCTAAAATCGCCAAACTCAAAAATGTTGACATTAATCATATCATCAGTGAGTCTCGAGATGTAGAGACAGAACATTATGCGCTGCATCACTTCAAACAAGCCATGTTTGATTTTGACCATGCCTTATTCGATAAAACTTATTACAACCTAGCGGAGAAGCAGTCATTTGAAAGTATTTTCTTTGATATTTTTATCGCTTTACTCAATGAAATCGGGGTGTTATGGCAAACCGGGACTATAGACCCAGTGCATGAGCGTTTTATCTCCGAACTCATCAAGCAAAAAATAGTTGAAGCCACTCTTAAAGCCCAAAATGCTATAGGAAAGAACCAACAACCGCAATTTGCGCTATTTTTACCTTACGAAGAAATCCACGAAATAGGGTTGCTCTTTGCCAATTACACCCTACTCAATCAGGGGCATCAAACCCTCTATTTGGGCAGTAACATTCCATTAGACAACCTCAAGCATTTGGTCAAACATTACGACGAAATGATATTTTTCTCATACTTCACCGTAAAACCCGATGACCAATCCGTCAAAGACTACATTGCTGCATTCAATAGACAAGTAAAGGCGATAGACAGGTATCAACTATGGCTAATGGGCAGTAAAATTCAAGGGCTTGATCCTGGGCGTTTTGGTCCCCAAACGCAATTTATTTTTAAATTAGAAGACTTAAGAAAACATATTCAGTCTTATTTTCAATAATATCATAACGATTTTTTCTGGACGATGAATCAAACTATCGCAATCATTGGCTCGGGTTTTTCTGCTCTGGCCGCGTCATGTTACCTGGCGCAATCGGGTCATCAAGTGACTGTATTCGAAAAAAATGTGGGTCTTGGTGGCCGCGCACGACAACTTAAAAAGGAAGGCTTCACTTTTGACATGGGCCCGACTTGGTATTGGATGCCTGATGTTTTTGAGCAATTCTTTAGCGATTTCGGAAAATCACCCCAAGATTACTACGACTTGATCAAATTAAACCCTGCATATGCTGTTTATTTTGGGCCCTCTGACGTGATCACTATCGAAGACACTCTCGATAAAATTAAAGCCGCATTCGAGCGAGAAGAAAAAGGAAGTGCCCACAAACTACAAAAGTTTATTGACGAGGCGTTGGACAATTATAATATTGCCATTAAAGATCTGGTGTACCGACCAGGCATATCACCCTTAGAGCTCGTGACTCCAAAAACAGCCAAAAAAATTGGTCAGTTTTTCAGTACCATCAGTCGTGAAGTTAGGTCTTCTTTTGACAATCCAAAGCTGATTGCCATTCTGGAATTTCCGGTATTATTTCTGGGCGCAAAGCCATCGAATACACCCGCCTTTTACAGCTTTATGAATTACGCTGATTTTGGCCTTGGAACTTTTCATCCAAAAAATGGAATGTACAGTGTGGTTTCTGCCATGACACAATTGGCTGAATCTCTCGGTGTCACCTTCAAAACAAATCACGCNGTGGAATCAATCACATTGCAGGGCAATAGAGCAACGGGGATTATCGTCAACGACCAAAGTCTTGAATTTGATTATGTATTGAGTGGCGCAGACTATCACCATACTGAAACTCTTTTGCCGCAGGCTTATCGCCAATACTCGGAAGGCTATTGGAATAAAAAGACATTTGCTCCGTCTTCACTACTATTTTATGTCGGTTTCGATAAAAAACTTAAAAATGTAGAACACCATACTTTATTTTTTGATGTGTCTTTTCAAGAACACGCGCGGTGCATATATGACGATCCACAATGGCCGAAAGACCCGCTGTTCTACGCCAGTTTCCCCTCAATCACTGATGATAATGCAGCACCAGCGGGCAAGGAAGCAGGCATCTTCTTGATTCCTTTGGCTGTAGGGATTGAGGACACTCCAGAACTTAGAGAAGCCTATTTTCAAAAAATCGTTGATCGATTTGAACAATTGACCAATCAGAAGATTCAAAAAAATATTATCTTTAAAGAGAGTTTTTGCCTTAAAGATTTTATTGAGGATTACAACTCATTCAAAGGCAATGCATATGGNTTGGCAAATACATTATTGCAAACCGCATTTTTGCGGCCTAAGTTGAAAAGTAAAAAAGTAAACGGGTTGTATTTCACTGGTCAATTAACCGTTCCGGGGCCAGGNGTNCCGCCTGCATTGATCTCTGGCAAAATTGTGGCAGGATTGATAGAACAACAGATGAAGCAATAATGAAATCACTCTTTGATAACATATCTGAATCGTGTAGCGAAAATGTCACACAGACCTACAGCACGTCATTTTCCTTAGCGACCAAAATGCTTGCACCAGAAATTCGCCAAGACATCTACAATGTCTACGGATTTGTGCGCTTAGCAGATGAGATTGTGGATTCCTTCCATGATTATGACAAGGCGACATTATTTGGTCGTTTTGAAGTCGAATTGGCACAGGCGCTAGCAGAAAAAATCAGCTTGAATCCTATTTTGAATTCATTCCAACACAGTGTTCACAGATATGGCATCGACCAGCACTTGATTGATGCATTTATGGACAGCATGAAACTGGATTTGACCAAAAGTGTTTACAAAACCAAAGAGGAATACGAAAAATACATTTACGGCTCAGCGGATGTGGTTGGATTGATGTGTTTGAAGATTTTTGTCAACGGACAACAGGAGCAATATGACTTACTCAAAGACTCAGCCATGAGCCTTGGATCGGCCTTTCAGAAGGTTAATTTTTTGCGCGACCTCAAGGCAGATCACGACGACTTAAACAGATCTTATTTTCCGAATACGAACCTGTCGGCGCTAGATGAAATTGCCAAACAAGCCATCATTGCAGAAATTGAAAGTGATTTTCAAAAAGGTTACCAAGGAATTTTACGCCTGCCGCCTGAAGCCAAGTTTGGTGTTTTCATGGCCTATAGGTATTACAGAAGATTACTCAAAAAGCTCAGCGAAACTCCAGCACTCGAAATAAAGAACACACGAATTCGTGTGCCGAATTACGAAAAATTTGGTCTACTGACCCGCAGTTATGTTAAATTCCACCTCAAATTAGTACGTTAATGATGCAAATCTTTCTTTGGATACTTGTTTTTTTGACCACCTTCAGTGTCATGGAATTCATGGCCTGGTTCACCCACAAATACATCATGCACGGATTTCTGTGGTCTTTACATAAAGACCACCATCACAAAGACCACGGTAGTTGGTGGGAGCGCAACGACGCCTTTTTTATCTTTTATGCGGCTGTGAGCATCCTGTGTTTTATCAGTTGGAAAAATTATGGATTTTGGGCTGGATTACCGATCGGGCTTGGGATCTTTGCCTATGGCTTGGCTTATTTTTTGGTGCATGATATTTTCATTCATCAGCGGTTTAAAATGTTTCGTAATGCCAATAATTGGTATGCCAAGGGCATAAGACGAGCTCACAAAATTCATCACAAACATCTTGGCAAGGATAAAGGCGAGTGTTTTGGCATGTTGGTGCCCCCATTGAAGTACTTCAAAAGGAACTGATATGGATCAATTGTATTTGTGGTTGAATTTAGGCTCCCTATCAATACCTTTTCTTTTTTCTTTTCATCCAAAAATTCAATTTTACAAACATTGGCCCACCGTGTTTCCTGGGATTTTGGTGATGATGCTCATTTTTATTCCTTGGGATATTTATTTTACGGCCCAAGGGTTTTGGGGGTTTAATCCGGATTACCTTATTGGCTATAATGTGGCTGGCCTTCCTTTAGAAGAATGGTTGTTTTTTATTTGCATCCCTTATGCCTGCTTATTCACCCACTATACTATTGTTCAGCTTAAGCCACAATGGTCTTTTTCTGCAAAAAATGCACAAAGGCTTTTTTTGATTCTTGCCGCCCTCTTGATCATTAGTTTATGGTATGGATACCATAACTGGTATACTGCGGTTAGTTTTTCTTTTGCCCTTGTTGTTCTTGGGTTAACCAATAACTACAAAACTCAATTGTTTCAATCATTTTTTGTCAGTTATGCGATCATATTGATCCCTTTCTTTATTGTCAATGGCATCTTAACAGGGAGCGGACTGCCTGAAGCGGTGGTTTGGTATAACGATGCAGAAAATTTTGGCCTACGTCTGGGTACAATACCAGTCGAAGATACCGTTTATAATTTAGGCATGTTATTGACTGTTGTGCTTGTTAGTGACTATCTGGGATCGCGTCAAAAAAGCGACACAAGGGATGTCTAAATATTTTCAGGCTGTGCTCTGGTTTGCCCTCAATTTCTTGGGGCTCTATTTGGGCAGCTTCGCCACGACAACTGGCATCAATAGTCCCTGGTATACTGCTCTCAAACAAGCGCCCTGGACACCCCCGGGTTACATATTTGGCATCGCCTGGACCACAATCATGATTGCTTTTTCTATTTATCTGTTCCGCGGATGGCGATCAGTCGAAAACAAAAGGCAATTTGCTCTTTTGTTTGGCACATCGTGGCTCCTAAATGTGCTATGGAATCCAATATTTTTCGTCATGCATCAAACACTATTGGGGCTTGTGGTATTGATCGCACTACTTCTTTCTATAAGCGCCATAGCGGTTCTTTATCGCAAAAGCCAAGGGCGTTATACCCTACTACTGGCCCCATATCTCATATGGCTAGTGATAGCTGCCTCACTTAACGCCTATATAATTTGGCAAAATCCAACTTTATAAGTACTTCTGTTTACTGCTGTAGCGGAGCTTCTAAGTAGGGAAAAGGGAGTCCAAAATTTCGGTCGCCAGAATCCACTTGATCACTAATGAGTTTTGGCCCATTGACCCCATCAAAACGTGTTCCATCTGGCCCACCAAAAAGCAGCAATAGGGTGTCGTCCATAACATCGTCTGATAGCCTTCTTCCTGTAAACCACACATCACCACTATGAAAAGACGTTGGTCCCTCAGGCGCTACTTGGAGTGCATCAGAAGCCGCCAAAAACTCAGTGAAAACCGTAATGTCCTGTCCCAAAACATTAGCGTCAAAAGTTATTTCAGGCAGATTTGGGTCCTGGTAAAATGCGTAATATTCAGTCAAACTCGTCTGAAAAACAGAAGGAAATGTCGCTTGGCCCATACCTTGAATCGGGGACAAACTGCTGCGGTCAGAAGTAGCAGAATGATTGTATGCATTTTGGAGTGCGGCATTTGGCGAATAAACGAGATTGATTCCAGGGCGCCCTAGTGCATCTTCTTGAACATAAAGACCACTAAAATCTAGACCGTTAAGACAGGGGCCACATTCACCACCGCAGTCTATACCGGTCTCCTCACCATTTTGAATTCCATCAGTACAAGTCACCTGTTCAATGACATTATTAAAATCGTCGGCGTCTTCACAACTGAACAAAATGGCCGCCAAACCAAAACACACCAACGGAATATATAATTTTTTTAACGTCATGGTTATTGCTTTCTTTTAGTGGATACCCATATATTATAGGCATTGGGTAAATTTTCTAATCCATAGCTCGTCCCCGCATGAGCTGGAGCTGTGCCTAGCAAATCATTGGGAACCTCAACCACAACAGCCAAAACATTAGACTGTGCAAAGTAATCTTGGGCTTCTGCAGCAGAAGAAAAACCTTCGGGTGCCAAAGTGCCATTGCGCATTGAATTGAAACGATTTTGATCAAAGAAAAATGGATCCCTTCGCGGACCGGCAAATAATCTAAGAGCACTGTCCTCTGAGATGTATAATGAGTCTAAAGTCGAAATTTGCACCTGACCAGACAAAGCTTCAACCTGAACTTCTCGCACCAAACCTTGATGCTCTTGGTCAATCACAACGGGTCCAAAGAAATACATCACAGAGTCACGGCGCATGGCTTGGATCACGACATCTTCTTTGAAGTCGCCCGTATTATCAATGTTGAATTCGATCAAAACCTCAGGATCAAACCCTGCTTGCTCGGTTACCGAACCAATAGATAATGGTCCTTGTAGCGTCACCACGAGTACTGTATGATCGGGGCTTTGACCTTCAAAGGCATAGAAATCAGCAATATCTACGGTAGTATTAGCGACAAAATTACCATCAATTTGATCCGAACTCATCAATAAAAAAGCCACCAAACAACCGAGTAAACTACCGGAATACAAATAAATTTTCGTTTTATTTTTCATAAATCTTGTCCCCTATTTCGTTACTTTTAACCCTACAAGTAAGACCTTATCATACAAAAATAACAAATGAACCCGTCTTCCGCTGGTTGGATCAAAAAATTTATCAAAGAGTTTGAAAAAACTGAGCTTTGCCTGCCTTTTGCAGACGATTCAGCTTTTTATCAAGCCTTAAAGCAGTCCGGTTTCATTTATGGCATGTCTTTGTCGAGTATTGGGAATAAAGTCGTCAGTCCACTGAAATTGACCCATGAAGAACTCACCAAAATCAATTTACTTCATAGTCTTTTGTATTTCCATTTTGAGGCATTTCCTGAGCACCAATACCCTGAAGCGGTTCAAAAAATAGTTTCATTTTACAAACACCTTGGCAAAGGAAAACCTGGTTTGTTGCAAAAATTAAATTTTTCACAGAGTCCTAACGAAAATTTAGAAGGCATTATTAATGCGCGTCTGCACGAAAATGGACACATCGAGAAGACAGAAATCACATCAATCTTCACTTATGTCTTGCTTTTTATTGATGTCTTGGCCTTCAGGAATTACGTTAATGGGGGTGAAGATGAACTGAAATTAGATTTTGAATCACTTGAATTAATGGCCATACAATCTTGTGCCTGGGCCCTCGAGAGCAAGGAAAAACCAAAAAAATATGATTTGGTGGTCATTGACATGCTCCATAGTGCGCTAAGGCATCCGGTTGTTTTTGATTCCGATCACGGCATTGAGTTCGCTAACCAAATAAAGAGCCGTCATGACCTCACCAAACTCTTCTTTTTGGATGTCTGTTGTCTCGGGATTTGGGACGACAAAGTACTTGAGGACCAAGAGGTCCAATTCTTGAAAGATTTTGAGCAGCGCATCGTTGCTGGTCAACATTTGGCCCAACAAAGTCTCGACGATTTGCGCTCGTTTTCTATTCAACACGCCAAAAAAGTGCAGCTTTTTGAGCACGCCAATCCCATAAAACACTTATACAAAACCTCAAGTGATATGGTGAAAGTGTTGATTTTGCGCAACAAAAATCGCTTAATAAAAGAACTCTTGGAAAGTGGTGAACTCTTGAAGCTGCTTACTCTATCTACAGTCAGAGACCTCAACACCGAAGAAAAACAAAAAGTAAAGGAACAACTTTTGGATGTGTGCAAAACAATTCCATCTTTAACGCTCTTTTTACTTCCAGGGGGCTCGCTGCTTTTGCCAATTATGGTGAAGCTCATCCCAAAAATGTTGCCATCGGCCTTTAATGACAACGCTGTAGATGACTAATTCGCCACTTCACTGATGAATTTAATCCGGTAAAGACGCATTTCTTCTTCTTCATAATCACCATCAAATTCTTCTATGGCATCGTCAATCTTATCACTTTCAGCATCGATGAAATAATCATGCAGTTCTTCTTGCTGATCCTCGTCTAAAACTTCATCAATCCAATAATCTATATTCAGTTTTGTGCCGCTAAAAACGATGGCTTCCATTTCTTTGATGAAATCTTCCATGGTCAACCCCTTTGCTTGTGCAATATCTAATAAGGGCAATTTCCGGTCGACGTTTTGAATGATGTATAATTTGAGGGCACTGTTACTCCCCGTAGATTTGACTACCAAATCTTCAGTTCTGATGATTTGATTTTCCGAAACATAACGTTCAATAAGCGCTGCAAATGTACTGCCAAACTTTTTGGCTTTACCTTCTCCCACTCCGTGCACATTAGACAGTTCCTCGACTGATGTGGGGAACTTTAAAGCCATGTCCTCTAGAGATGGATCTTGAAAAATAACGAAAGGCGGCAAATTCAGACGATCGGCGATGGCCTTGCGCTCAGCCTTGAGTAATTTGAACAAAACCTGATCGACCACGGCTGCACCTTGGCCATGACCTTCATTGCCGGTGGCATCATTGGCTTCTTTATAACTATGATCTTCGGTCATCATAAAGGACTGAGGCGTCTTGATAAATGCCACGCCCTTTGGTGTCAATTTCAAAACGCCATAAGTCTCGATGTCTTTTCTGATGAAGCCATCTACCAAAACTTGTCGGATCAATGCCATCCAATAAGTGGGCTCCAAGTCATGACCACAAGCAAAAAATGGTTGTGCTTCCGTTTTGTGTGATTTGATTAATGCATTGACCTTACCCACTAAAACATTGACCACTTCTTTAGCTTTGAACTTTTCGTTGGTTCCTTGGATGACCCCAAGTAATTTTGAGACTTGAGGCATGGCCTCCTTTTTGGATTTAGGATGGCGCATATTATCATCCAAATCACCCCCTGCTCCAGTTTCATTGTCAAACGCTTCGCCAAAATAATGCAAAATAAATTTGCGCCGTGAGACTGAAGTTTCTGCAAACGCAACGACATCCTGAAGTAAGGCCAAGCCAATCTCTTGTTCTGCCACCGGCTTGCCACTCATGAATTTTTCAAGTTTTTCAATGTCTTTGTAGCTGTAAAAAGCCAAACAATGGCCCTCGCCACCATCACGTCCTGCACGCCCTGTCTCCTGATAATAACTTTCGATGCTCTTGGGGATATCATTATGGATGACAAAACGAACATCTGGCTTATCAATACCCATTCCAAACGCTATGGTCGCCACTACGACATCCGCGTCTTCCATGAGAAACATGTCCTGATTTTTGACACGGGTCTTTGGATCCAAACCTGCATGATAGGGTATGGCGTTAATACCATTGACCTGGAGCGTTTGTGCCAATTCCTCTACCCGTTTGCGGCTCAAGCAGTAAATGATGCCACTCTTGCCCATATTATTTTTGACAAATCGAATAATATCGGCATCAACCTGCTTGGTTTTGGGCCGAATTTCGTAGTACAAATTGGGCCGATTAAAAGACGCTTTGAAAGTAGTCGCCTCTTGTATCCCCAAATTCTTGAGAATGTCTTCTTGTACTTTTGGTGTCGCTGTTGCCGTCAAACCAATAATGGGTATCTCCCCTTCTAAGCGTTGAATGATTTTTCGCAAATTGCGGTACTCGGGCCTAAAGTCATGGCCCCACTCACTGATACAATGCGCCTCATCAATAGCCACAAATGATACCGTCACCTCATTCAGAAAGTCAATGTTCTCTACCTTGGTCAAAGATTCTGGTGCAACATAAAGCAACTTGGTGAGGCCTTCTCGAACATCTGAACGCACCTTTTTGATTTCAGATTTTGTTAATGACGAATTAAGGACGTGGGCAATACCATCTTGATCTGAGAGCGCCCGAAGGGAATCCACTTGGTTTTTCATCAGCGCAATCAAAGGCGACACGACAATTGCAGTACCTTCGCTGATCAGCGCTGGCAATTGATAACACAAAGATTTGCCGCCCCCTGTTGGCATGATCACAAAGGCATCTTTCCCCTCCAACAAATTATGAATCACGGGCTCTTGCAACCCCTTAAAGGCCGTGAACCCGAAGTAATTTTTCAAGGCTTGTAATAATTCTTCTGGACTATACGAACGGTTCATTATCTTTCCAACTCGAGTTTGTCATATTTAATTGTAAGAACCCGAGAACAATTGTAATTTTGCAACCTATGGCGCCGTTGTGACTCTTATAGAAGCAGGTCTACTCTTTCTTGAGTCGACCATACTAAATATAAGAAAATATCAAAACGTCACCAACAATAAAACCAGCTAATTTTGAAAGATTTTGACCAAATCATACAAGTCGCAAAAGACACCATCGAAACAGAGGGCAAGGCGATCCTGCACTTATCCGAATTAATTGATCAGAGCTTTGCCAGCGCAGTGGATTATATTTACACCTCAAAGGGTCGCGTGATTGTTACTGGAATCGGCAAAAGCGCCAATATTGCCACCAAAATTGTGGCCACACTTAATTCAACTGGAACCCCTGCGATTTTTATGCATGCGGCAGATGCCATCCACGGCGATTTGGGCATCATTCAAGAAAATGATACCGTCATATGCATTTCTAAAAGTGGAAACACCCCTGAAATTAAGGTATTGGTCCCACTGATCAAAGCCAGTGGTAATAAATTAATCGGGCTGACCTCACATGCTGATTCATTCTTGGGCCAGCAAAGTGATTTTATTTTGAATGCCTTTGTGGCCAAAGAAGCCTGCCCTAATAATTTAGCGCCAACCACTTCTACTACGGCACAATTGGTTATCGGTGATGCGCTGGCGATGTCTTTGCTGCACATCCGCGGATTTTCAAGCAAAGATTTTGCAAGATTCCATCCAGGTGGCTCATTGGGTAAAAAATTGTATTTGAGGGTGAGTGATTTGACCTCGCTCAATTCGAAACCGCAAGTGGCTCTCGATGCCAACCTCAAGCAAGTCATTGTAGAAATTTCAGAAAATTTACTTGGTGTTACGGCCGTTGTGGACCAAGATTCAATCGTGGGCATCATAACAGATGGTGACCTCAGACGCATGCTCGCTAAAGTTGATAATATAGCAGGCCTAACAGCCAAAGACATCATGACGCATGCACCCAAACTCATTGATAACGACGCTATGGCCGTTGAGGCCATGGAACTCATGGACCGTCATGGCATCACACAGCTATTGGCTCAAAAAGATGGTGTTTATTCGGGGGTGGTGCACATTCACAACCTCAGTAAAGAAGGGATCATCTAATGGCCAGTCAAAACGACACTGCACCAGAAAAGGACATGTCCTTCTTGGACCATCTTGAAGAACTCAGGTGGCACTTGATCCGCTCCACCGTGTCAGTACTTATTTTTGGATTTCTTGCATTTTTGATGAAAGACTTCATCTTTGATGGTATTTTATTTGGCCCTAAACGTGCTGACTTTCCGACCTACCGTTTTTTGTGTGCTTCTGCGCAGGCCTTAGGTTTTGATAGTTTTTGCTTTTCTGAGCTGCCATTTCGCATCCAAAGCCGCACCATGTCCGGTCAGTTCTCTGCCCATATTTGGACCTCCATCACTGCAGGTTTCATTGTGGCATTTCCTTATGTTCTTTATGAGTTGTGGAAATTCATCAGTCCAGGATTGCACCAAAACGAACGTAAAAATGCCCGCGGCTTCATTTTTGTAGCATCAGTGCTTTTCTTCTTAGGGGTTTTGTTTGGCTACTATGTGGTGACTCCTTTGTCCATTAACTTTTTAGGTTCCTATCAAGTCAGTAATCAGGTCTTCAATGACTTTGACCTCAATAGTTATATCGGATTGGTCCGAGCTTGTGCGCTTTCTTGCGGATTGATTTTTGAATTACCCATTGTGATTTATTTTCTGACCAAGGTTGGATTAGTCACGCCTCAAGGACTCAAAAAATATAGGAAATTTGCTCTAGTGATCGTATTAATTTTATCAGCCATTATTACACCGCCCGATATTGCAAGCCAGGTGATTGTCTCCATACCGGTACTGATCCTGTATGAACTCAGCATTATTATTGCCAAACGGGTACACAAAGTCCAACAAAAACGCCACTAAATATGTCTGAAATCGTAGAAGATTTTAACGCCTACCGCTCCAAAATGAATGAGCGCATGCTTGAAGAAAATCATAAACTCATCAAGAGAGTTTTTAGTTTAGACACCATCGCTTTTCAAGAGGGACACCTGTCGTGCAAAACAAAGGAACTTTTGGGGCTGGGAAATTCTTTGGTGTTGCGTTGTGATGACTGTGTCAAATACCACTTGCAGGCCTGCCATCAATTAGGGCTGACAAAAGATGAAGTTTTTGAAGCCATGAGCATCTCACTATTGATCGGCGGAACAATTGTCATCCCCCACCTGCGCCGGGCCTTTGAGTTTTGGGATGCCTTAGAAAATAATTAGTACTTTTAAATCAATAAGTTACCAAAGATGAAGCTCAGCGCACAAAATTTAGTCAAATCCTACAAAGGGAGACAAGTGGTCAAAGGCATTTCTGTGGAGGTAAATCGTGGTGAAATTGTAGGGCTTCTCGGGCCAAATGGCGCAGGAAAAACCACATCGTTTTACATGATTGTGGGCTTGATCAAGCCCAACGGTGGGCGCATTCATTTGGACCAGACAGATATCACGACCTACCCCATGTACAAGAGGGCACAAAATGGCATTGGTTATTTGGCACAAGAGGCCTCTGTTTTTCGTAAACTCAGTATAGAGGACAACATTTTGAGTGTCTTGCAGATGACAGATCTGAGCAAAAAGGAGCAAGAAGCCAAAATGGAATCGCTCATAGAAGAATTTGGCTTAGAACATATCCGGACCAATNGAGGGGATCTTCTGAGTGGCGGAGAGCGCCGCAGAACAGAAATTGCTCGTGCTCTAGCGACAGATCCTCACTTCATCTTATTAGACGAACCTTTTGCAGGTGTCGATCCTGTAGCCGTAGAAGACATACAACGCATCGTGGCGCAGCTCAAAAACAAAAATATTGGAATCCTCATCACCGATCATAATGTTCAAGAAACATTAGCCATTACAGACCGGACCTACCTGATGTTTGAGGGCAGTATCCTCAAACACGGCAAACCTGAAGAATTAGCCGCAGATGAAATGGTCAGGAAAGTCTATTTGGGCCAGAATTTCGAATTGCGCAAAAAGAAGCTCCATTTCTAAAAGCAATCGGCTGAAAATTTCTGCTTCACTTCATCCACTGCTTTTTCCATACCAAAGACATTAAAATATAACTGAGCAGCACAAAGGGTATGGCTCTGTACCCCAACCCAATGACGAGACAAATGCTGAGTCCAATGAGTAAATAACGGTGCTTGTTGTCTCGCCATGCTAAGGATTTGAACTTCAAAGAAAACAAAGGCCATGGCGCATTCAAGGCGTATGCACTGGTCACTGTCAATCCCATCAAAAACCACTTATTGAAAACAATTTGCGCTAATTCCTGAGTGTAATGGTATTCAAAAATTAATGGAAGACTGGCGATCAACAGCGCATTGGCCGGCGTTGGTAAGCCAATAAAATGATCCACTTGCCGCTCATCGATATTAAACCGAGCCAAACGAAAGGCCGAGGCAACCACCACAATTAATGCCAGAAATGGGTAATAAGTATCAATCCCCAATTGCCACGCCCGAGCGGTAAATACTTCGGTCAGTGGCTTTATTTCGCCGTAAAACGACATTTGCATGAGTTGTAAAAGAATAAGGCTGGGTGCCAAACCAAATGAAATTAAGTCGGCCATAGAATCGAGCTGAACACCCAAGGGCCCCTGGACATTTAACCAACGTGCCACCATACCATCAAAAAAATCAAACACCATACCTAATCCCATGAAAAAGGCGGCGATGATCAAATCTCCCGAAATGGCAAATAGTAATGCAATGACCCCACACAAAAGATTAGCAGCAGTCAAAAGATTTGGTATGTGGTGGCGCATAGTGGAATGATTTCTGTAGTAAAAGTAATAAAGTATTTCGGCCCTTTACAATATGAGTCCTAAAATGTAGTTTAGTAATCATAAAAATAGTTTGATATTTGTAAAAAAATAAGCTTGCGGTTTTTCTCCATTTTATTGACCTGCACATGCGTCCTCTTTGCCTCAGCGCAAACCACGCGAAAGTACTCCAATGAGTTCCTCAACATTGGGGTAGACGCGTCGGCATTTGGCATGGCTAATGCTGTGGTGGCAGCATCATCTGGTGTCAATTCAGGATATTGGAATCCCGCTGGCTTGGCCGATTTAGAAGACCAGCAAATGGCCATAATGCATGCCGCGTACTTTGCCAATATTGCGAATTACGATTATGCTGGATTTGCACTGCCTCTAGACAAATCCTCGGCTTTTGGGCTATCGGTTATCCGTTTTGGTGTAGACAACATTCTCAATACCACACAGCTCATTGACAATCAAGGCAACATCAATTACGATAACATCAAGCTTTTCAGCACAGCCGATTATGCCTTGACCCTTTCATATGCCAAGCGCTTGCCGATGATGGATTTAAAAATAGGCGGAAATGCCAAGGTCATCCGCCGCGTGATTGGTGACTTCGCATCATCTTGGGGCTTTGGATTTGATCTGGGACTCCAATACACGTCACAAAACAACTGGCACTATGGCCTTATGGTGCGGGACATCACAACGACTTTTAATACTTGGAGCATCGATGAGGCTGCTTTTGCCACCATTCAAGATGCCGTATTTGGTCAAAATCAAAGCCTTCCTGAAAACACAGAAATCACATTACCAAAAGCCCAATTCGGCATGGCCAAAAAATGGGCGTTCCGCCAAGACCTCAGTCTCAAATCAGAGATTGACCTCAATATCCGTTTTGCCCAAACCAATGACTTGTTTTCCAGCCAAAGCCTCAGTGCCTCTCCCGCCATTGGCGCTGAATTAGGTTATCTTGACACCGTATTTGTGCGGCTGGGCGCTGGTAATTTTCAACAAGTCACTCAAATTGAAGGCGGGCAAGCTACAGGATTCCAACCCAATCTAGGCATTGGGTTCATCTTCAAGGGGGTCGCGATCGATTACGCCCTTACCGATATTGGCGACCAAAGCACAGCTCTATACAGCAATGTCTTCTCTTTAAAAATTGACTGGGCATTTTTTCGTTAATCTAAAAATAGATCATGAACAATTGGGCTGATAAAAATTTGACCACACTGCAGGCCATCATTATAGGGCTCTTGTTTTTCATGCCCCCGCTGATCAGGGCCCAAACATCAGGATTGTCTCAGGAGGCCACCATCAGTGTCGTGACTATTGGCCCGGGATCAGAGCTGGCGGATAGGTTTGGGCACAGTGCCTTTAGGGTCAACGACCCCCAACAGGAGATCGATTGGGCTTATAACTACGGTACTTACGACTTCAATACGCCTCACTTTTATCTGAAGTTTGTCCAAGGTCAATTGCTCTACAGCTTGAGCGTCAATTATTTTGAGGCCTTCCTGAATCACTATAAACAGCAAAACCGTTCAGTTAATGAACAAGTTTTGGCATTGACCAATACCCAAAAAAATGAACTTTTTGCCTATTTGCAATGGAATGCACAGCCTGCCAATAAAGCGTATCGATACGACTTCTTTTTTGACAATTGTGCCACACGCATTCGTGATGTTTTAGTGCATCAGCTTGGTGAAGAGCTCGTCTATGTAGAGGATTATGTCGTGGCTCCTAAAACCTTTCGGATGCTGATTCAAGAGCAGGTGCCCTACAATACTTGGGGCAGTCTCGGCATGGATGTCGCTATTGGTGCCGTTGTGGATCGCCCAGCCAGCGCATGGGATCATCAGTTTTTGCCCAAGTACGTGTTGGCAGCCAACTCCATAGCCCAACGCAAGGACTCCTCAGGCCTCAAGCCCTTAACAGCACCAACCAAAGTAGTCTTTGCCGCTCGAGCTGAAGACCAGGTCCCTTTTTCATGGTACTCGCCTATGGTGATTTTGAGTTTGCTCAGCAGTATAATGCTCTGGATGACCTATAGAGACTGGCGTGCCAATTGCCGCACACCTTGGATCGATGCCGTTATTTTTGGGGCCACTGGCTCAATTGGTGTGCTGCTGCTGTTGCTGTGGTTTGCCACAGACCATAGTGCCACAAAAATGAATTACAACATCCTTTGGGCGATGCCGCTTTCCTTGTTTTTCATTCGTGCTATTGGCGCCCAGCGACCCCAACCCTGGGTGGGCAGATATGTCTTATTCTTGATTTTGATGCTCGCCCTCATGCTGATACACCAATTCAGTGGGGTACAAAGCTTTGCACCAACCTTATGGGTTCTGTGGCTCGGATTGACCACACGGCTGTTGTATGTGTATCGTGTTTTAAAGTAGGGCTGTTGGTCTATTGCCCTCGCATGAACAAGATTGTAGAGAGTGTCTTGATCATGATGCTTAAATCTAAGAAGAATGATCTGTTTTTGATGTAATACAAATCATATTGTAGTTTGACCAGCGCATCATCTTCGCTGGTTCCGTAGTTGTGATTCACTTGCGCCCATCCTGTAAGTCCAGGTTTGATCACATGACGCACATCGTAAAAAGGAATAGAGGTGTTGAGTCGGGCCACGAACTCTGGACGCTCGGGCCGTGGGCCGATCAAATTCATGTCCCCCATAAGAATATTAACCAGCTGAGGCAACTCGTCCATTCGGAGGCGACGCAAAATTCGACCGAACGGGCGCACACGAGCGTCCATTTTGGTGGTGTACTGCGGCCCACTCGTTTCGGCATCTGTAGGCATTGTTCTGAATTTATAGATTCGGAAGATTCGACCATTGCGGCCGACGCGATCTTGAACATAAAACACTGGCCCAGGATTAACCAAAGGATTCAACGCAAAAATAACCAGATAACATATCGGAAAGAACATGACCATCCCCATCAAACATATCGCAATATCCAATAGCCGCTGGATCAATCGAGCCAATTTATTTTGGTTGTTTCTGTGGTAGGGGAAAAAGCGGTAAAATTCCTTTTTGACGTGTTGGATCGGCACCCGAGCATTCATTCGTTCATAAACCTGGCTGTAGTCTCTGATCACGATGCCTTTTTTGGAAAGATGAAGTAAATGATTGTAAAGGGTCAAATTCATTTTGTAGTTCGAACTGTTGGCCACAACAATATCTTTGATGCCGTCCGCTTCTATTTGAGTATTTAGGTCCTTTAGGGTGATCAGCGGGATGCCATGAGTCGCGGTGGCCTGGTCGTCTTTTTGTGTGATGTCAACGTAACCAATAATTTTATAATTGGGATCGGAAGCCATGAGCGACTGGGAAAGATCCGCCACCTCCTTTTCTCTGGCCACCAAAATAACCCACTGATAAAACCATGGTTTGCCAAATAAACTGATATAAAGAAAACGCCATAAGACCACGCCCGCATTGATCGCCAGAAAGAAATAAACCAAATCCAATCGATGCTCGGGCAGCACGGGGGTGAGCAGAGGGGTCATCAAAAAAGCCAAAACCGTCAGGGACAGCGCACTGACCAATGGATAGAGCAAAAGATCAAAACGGCTGGCGCGTTGCAGATTATAAAGCTCAAAGACCAGCGCAAAAAATGAATAATAAGCCAATAGGATGATGGCCCAATACCAATATGGGATAGACCATGAGATATAGGAAAAATAAGGACTGAGGTTAAGGGCGACCACCGCCAAAAAAATGGACAATAAATCGACCAGCCACAAAAGCAACTTCCGCTCGGAAATGTCAAAATTGATTTTAGACTTATTTAGATTCATGGTGGATCAATATAATTAATTTTTTAAATCGTTGATGAGTGTCTGCCAAAGCGCTTGGACCGATGGCCAATCACTTTGCAAACTCTTCTGCCTGGCGTTTTGCCCCAGCAAATGGACATCAACCTCATCATCCCACAGGGCAGAAACCTTATCCGCAAATCCTTGTGCCGAAGTGGATGGTACCAAAAAACCGTTGACTCCATGGGTGATCAGGTGCGGCAGACCACCAACATCAGTGGAGACCACAGGGAGCCCCAGAGCCATCGCTTCGACAACACTCACCGGGGTGTTGTCTACTCTTGATGTGTTGATGAAAACAGAGGCTTCTTGAGACCGTTCAATCCATTGTGCTTTGCTCTGCTTGCCGACAAATTGCACATTGAGGGCGTGTTTTTCTGCATGGTCTTGACAAGATTTGAGTAGGTCTTCCTTGTCAGGGCCCACCATGATCATGCGGGCCTCTTTATATTTATTTTGTAAGAGCTGCAACACCTCTAGTGCCAATTGTGGTTGGTATATCGCAGCGAGTGCACGGACCCATAAAACCGTGTGGTTTTTGACTCTTTGCCCATTATAGGGATATTGGGTCAAGTCCAATCCATTTGGGATGACGGTGGACTTGAATCCATGAGCTCTTGCCCATTCGGCGAGATATGGTGATGGTGCGACAGTGACACTGGCATTGCTGAAATAGAATTTGGCCAGCGCGGGAGACTGACTCAAGCGCTTGGGCAGATCACCTCCGTGGAGTATCGGGATGTAGCGCAACCCTTTGATCCGGCACAATATGCCGACTGCCAGAGCATAATAAAAACTTTGTGTACTATACGTATCCACCACCACAATGGTGTTTTTTGTTCCATAGCACAGGACGGTCCATAACATGGCTGCCAACCGCTTCCCTTTAGATCTTGCTTTGGAGGCACTATAGACAGTAAACCCGGCACTCTTAAAGACGCTTATCAAGCCCACTGCAGTAGTCGGATTGCGTGTTTGACGCTCGTCCAGGGTGCCGATATAGATGATCCGGGAGTCCTTAGACTGCATCCGATTCTTGGTTATGGATCATTTCAGTTTGATCGTCTGTGATTGCTTTTTTGACTTGAAGTAATGCCAACCCGTAAATAAAGGCCGGCATGGCAATGCGCATTGCACTATGATTGATGGTCAAAAACCAGAAGCCGACAAAGGCAAATAAAAATACATTTCTGCGGTCTCTTAACCAAAGCCCAAATGGCGTCAGAAGTAAAATCAATAAGCCCAAAATCCCAAAACTCCCGTGCTCGGCAACCATTCTGGTGACTTCCGAATGACTCGCTGCAATTTGACCCGTGCGGTCTGCGCGGTATTCCTTAGCTTGGCCCACGCCAATACCTATGACCGGATTCTGGTAAAAGGCGTCTAGCTCTAAATTCGCCAATTCTAGTCGACCAGTGCCTATTGAAGATTTCTCGCGGCCTAGTGCATCTTGGTTGGCATAACGCTTATCGATAAGTCCGGAGGAACTCAAGGAAACAAGCAGCCAAGACAACAAAAAACCACTACTGAGTAGGAGCGATTTAACCAGAACCTTAAGCCGGACTGCAGGAGTTTGGCTCACCAAATAAAAAAGCAAAAATATCAAGAGGCAAATACCAGCGGTAAGCATACCGCCCCGCGAAAAAGTGGCTAGTCCGCGGTAAGCAAAAAACAGCATCAATCCTAAATCAATAAGGTTAACGGCACGGGACTGGACCATAACCAATCGAACGAAACTGATGAAGACCCCTAAGCCCAAAACTGTGGCAACTTGATTGGGACCAAAACCACCTGAAGCTGCAAAATTAGACCCTGTTCCAGTGAGCACCGATTGCAAACTCGGCGCATATAAAAAAACATAAACTACAGTCGCAATAAGTGGATATTGGACCGCTTCAAAAACATCATTGAATCGCTTGGTGTCTATGGGGTTCTNGTAACAATACAGCGCCGAAATCGCCAGGCATAACGGACCNCTCAAATTAAAACCAATCGCATTGCCAAATACAGTNCCATACCTCAGATTAATGCCTGCAACCAAAATTCCAGGCATCAGACAAAGCATGAACACAAGNTATGGCCATGAACGTCGTTGAAACCCACGGTAAAACATGCCTAAACTCAAAAAGAGCACCACCATATACTTCGCGAACTCATAAGAAAAAGCCCCACCAGTCATGCGCGAAAAAACTTCAAAACCTGCAACATAAGCTGCAGCAACTAACGCGTGATTGTTAGTGTTTTGAGTTTGAAACACAAGGAACAAGAAATATACAATTACAAGCAACAACACCCACTTGACGACAAAAGGAAAACTTATTCCCACAAAACCCAATGCAATATGGATCAAAACCAGACCAGCATGACTGATAGATTTGCNGNTCAAATTCAATTTAATTGGGCATAATGATTGATTAATTCCTTGATCACTTGAGTTTCTTNATAGCGCTCTGTGACATGNTTTCTAAAATCTGCAGCCATTTGACACCGCTCATCTGGATGTTCTAGCATATATAATAAGGCCTCAAAAAGCGCTTTTGGATTCTGCGGTGGCACAACAAGGCCATGATCTTGAACCACCTCTTTGCACGCACCGACACTGGTGACCACAACAGGCAAGCCCGCCAAACCATATTCTAACAGTCCCAGAGGAAGTCCTTCAGATTTGGAAGAGAGCACCCCTAGATCGGCCTGCGTCAT
>JGI26081J50195_1000075_pt1 | contig 38384 bp, 35 predicted proteins | sample SaaInl74LU_5_DNA_FD_50195 | JGI IMG/M metagenome (IMG submission 50195) | reverse complement strand
ATCAAGTTTGTTGGTGAAATCATTAGAAGAAAAGCAGGTAAATCTGCATAAGACTATAAGTTATGGCATTATCTAAAATGGAAAGAAGAGAGCGTATTCGCTTTCGCATCAGAAAAACAGTTACTGGGAGCGCAGAGCGTCCACGATTGGCTGTTTTTAGAAGCAATAAAGAAATTTATGCACAGCTTATTGACGATGTTAGTGGTAAAACTATTGGCGCTGCATCTTCAAGAGACAAAGCAATCGACACAGCCAAATTGTCTAAGACTGATACGGCTAAATTAGTGGGTAAGACCCTAGCAGAAGTAGCACTAAAAGCTGGTGTTTCAGAAGTGACCTTCGATCGAGGAGGTTATTTATATCACGGAAGAGTTAAATCATTGGCAGAAGGTGCTCGCGAGGGCGGTTTAAAATTCTAATTATATGTATCAAGATTATAAAAATGTAGAAATAGTAAAGCCTGGTGGTCTCGAATTAAAGGACCGCTTGGTAGGCGTGCAACGTGTGACTAAAGTGACTAAAGGAGGACGAACTTTCGGTTTTTCTGCCATAGTTGTTGTTGGTGATGAAAAGGGTGTTGTAGGACATGGATTAGGCAAGTCTAAGGATGTCGCGAGCGCTATTGCAAAGGCGATTGAGGATGCTAAGAAAAATTTGGTGAGAATACCATTGAATAAAGTAACGCTTCCTCATGAGCAAAAAGGTAAATATGGTGGAGCGCGAGTAAACTTGTTGCCAGCATCTGCGGGTACTGGAGTTATCGCTGGTGGAGCCGTTCGTGCGGTGCTTGAAGCAGTTGGGGTTCATGATGTATTGTCAAAATCTCAAGGCTCATCAAACCCACACAACGTGGTGAAGGCAACTTTCGACGCGTTGTTGCAATTGAGAAGTGCACAAACTGTAGCCAAACAACGTGGTATTTCGTTGGAGAAATTATATAAAGGTTAATTCAAGAAGTTATGGCAAAAATTAAAATCACTAAGGTCCGCAGCGACATCAATCGTCCTGAAAACCAAAAGAGAACGCTTAAAGCACTTGGTCTTAAGAAGATCGGACAGACTGTTGAGCACGACGATACGCCAAACATTCTTGGTATGGTAAATAAAGTTAATCACCTAGTTTCAGTTGAAACTAAATAAGAGATACAGAAATGGATTTAAGTAGTTTAAAACCAGCTGAAGGATCAGTAAAAAAAGAAGCGAAGCGTGTAGGCCGTGGCCAGGGATCTGGTAAAGGGGGTACCGCAACTCGTGGACATAAAGGAGCAAAATCACGTTCTGGATATTCAAAGAAATTAGGATTCGAAGGTGGTCAAATGCCATTACAACGTCGTGTTCCTAAGTTTGGATTTAAAAACATCAATCGAAAGGATTATCAAGGCATCAATCTTGACAAACTTCAAGAATTGGTCGACGATAAGAAAATAAAGGATACAGTTGATTTGAACACATTGATCGCGTTAGGTCTTTGTGGTAAGAATGAGTTGGTCAAAATTTTAGGTAGAGGTGAGCTAAAAGCCAAGTTAACGGTGACGGCTCATAAATTTACAGCAACTGCTAAAGCCGCTATTGAAGCTGCTGGAGGAACTGCCGAAACCGTATAACAACATCTAGGATGAAATTTATTGAAACCTTAAAAAACGCCTACAAAATCGAAGAGTTGCGCAATCGCGTGGCACTGACCTTAGGACTTCTGCTGGTCTATCGTTTTGGAGCACAAGTGGTGCTTCCAGGGATCGACGCAGCGATGTTAAGTGATTTTGCTGGTCGATTTGATGATGGCGGTATTGGCGGACTGCTCAACGCATTTACTGGTGGTGCTTTTGCCAATGCATCGATTTTTGCCCTAGGTATTATGCCTTACATTTCGGCATCTATTGTTGTTCAGCTCATGCAAATCGCAATTCCTTATTTGCAGAAGTTGCAAAAAGAAGGGGAAAGCGGTCGCAAGAAAATCAATCAAATTACAAGATGGTTGACCATTGGTATTTGTTTGGTTCAGGCACCGAGTTACTTGGCAGGACTTCCTGCTTTAGGTGTGCCTGCTGAAGCCTTTGTATTAGGTCAGTCAGCGTTGTTTTACATCTCTTCCATCTCAATATTGGTCACGGGTTGTGTCTTTGCGATGTGGTTGGGAGAAAAGATAACGGATAAGGGTATTGGTAACGGAATTTCTATACTTATTATGGTTGGAATCATCGCTCGTTTGCCTTTGACTTTTGCGCAAGAATTTGCCTCTAGAGTCTTTGAATCTAATGGTGGTATGATCATGATTTTGATTGAACTAGTGATTTGGTTTGTCATTATCTTATTGTCCATATTGCTTGTGATGGCCATGCGTAAAATTCCAGTGCAGTACGCGCGACGCACTGCTTCTGGAGCGTACGAAAAGAATATTTTTGGAGCGCGTCAATTTATTCCTTTGAAGCTAAATGCCTCTGGTGTCATGCCGATCATTTTTGCACAAGCCATTATGTTTGTGCCATCTGCTGTGGCGAGTTTATCCGATAGCACTTTCGCACAAACCATACAAGCCAACTTTAGCGATATCTTTGGTCTCTGGTATAACTTAGTATTCTGCTTGTTGATCATTGTTTTCACCTATTTCTACACGGCGATCACGGTACCAACCAACAAGATGGCAGATGACCTGAAGCGTAGTGGTGGTTTTATCCCTGGCATTAAACCAGGAACCGATACTGCTGAGTACTTAGACCGCATCATGTCGCAAATCACTTTGCCAGGTTCTATTTTCTTGGCTTTGATTGCTATATTTCCCGCTTTTGTTGTAAAACTTTTGGGCATCCAGCAAGGATGGGCTTTGTTTTACGGTGGGACATCATTATTGATTATGGTGGGTGTGGCGATCGATACCATGCAACAAGTGAATTCTTATTTATTGAACCGTCACTATGATGGTTTGATGAAGAGTGGTAAAAACCGAAAAAGCGTCGAATAATGGCTAAACAAGCAGCAATTGAACAAGATGGTAGCATCATCGAAGCGTTGTCCAATGCAATGTTTCGAGTAGAGTTAGAGAATGGCCATATAGTGACTGCTCACATATCTGGGAAGATGCGCATGCATTACATCAAGTTGCTTCCTGGAGATAAAGTTAAATTAGAAATGAGTCCTTATGATTTGTCTAAGGCTCGCATAACCTATAGATATTAAAAAGAGATGAAAGTAAGAGCATCGATAAAAAAGAGAAGCGCCGACTGCAAGATAGTTCGCAGAAAGGGCCGTTTGTATGTTATTAACAAAAAGAACCCTAGGTTCAAACAAAGACAAGGATAATTATGGCAAGAATCGCAGGTGTAGATATCCCAAAAAATAAAAGGGGTGTAATCGCGTTAACGTATATCTTTGGTGTAGGAAGAAGTCGTGCACAAGATATTCTAGAAAAAGCTGGAGTCAGTGAAGACAAAAAAGTAACAGAGTGGAACGATGATGAAATCGGTGCCATTCGTGATGCTGTTTCGTTTTTCAAGATCGAAGGTGAATTACGTAGTGAAATCCAATTGAACATTAAGCGTTTAATGGACATTGGTTGTTACAGAGGTATTCGTCACAGGGCTGGTTTACCATTACGTGGTCAGCGCACAAAGAATAACTCAAGAACGAGAAAAGGAAAACGTAAAACAGTCGCCAACAAGAAAAAGGCAACTAAATAATTTCTAGGGATATGGCAAAGACTAGTGCAAAAAATACCAAAAAACGTAAGGTTGTTATTGAAGCTACAGGAGAAGCACACATTACCGCTTCTTTCAACAATATCATCATTTCGTTGACCAACAAAGGCGGAGATGTCATTTCTTGGTCATCAGCCGGAAAAATGGGCTTTAGAGGATCTAAAAAGAACACACCTTATGCGGCGCAATTGGCNGCTGAGGATGCTTCTAAAGTGGCTCATGAAGCTGGCTTACGCAAAGTAAAAGTATACGTTAAGGGACCGGGAAATGGTAGAGAATCTGCCATAAGAACCATCCATAATGCAGGAATAGAGGTGTCAGAGATCATTGATGTCACACCAATGCCGCACAATGGATGTCGCCCACCAAAACGTCGAAGAGTATAATTATTAGATAACAAGTATAAACCCGAAGGAAAAAGAAAACTAAAGGATGACCTTAATTTAGATTTTCCCTTCAAAAACAACAAGAATATGGCAAGATATACTGGTCCTAAAACTAAAATAGCCCGAAAGTTCGGTGAAGCTATTTTCGGAGAAGATAAGTCGTTCGAAAAACGTAATTATCCTCCAGGACAACACGGAAACAACCGTAGGAGAGGAAAGAAATCGGAATATGCAATTCAGCTTGCTGAAAAGCAAAAAGCAAAATACACCTATGGTATTTTGGAACGCCAATTCCGTAACTTATTCAAGAAGGCAACGGCAGCACCTGGTATTACTGGTGCGGTTTTACTTCAATTATGTGAATCTCGTTTAGATAACGTGGTTTACAGAATGGGCATCGCACCCAGCAGAAGTGCTGCAAGACAACTTGTATCACACAGGCACATTACAGTCAATGGAGAGAAGGTGAATATCCCTTCTTACCAGTTGAAGCCTAATGATGTGGTGGCTGTACGCGAAAAATCAAAATCTTTGGAAGCGATTAACAATTCATTGGCCAATGCTAGCCATGTTTATGAATGGATCACTTGGAATGCAGATAAAAAGGAGGGGACATTCGTTGCCGTACCACAAAGACTGCAAATTCCAGAGAACATCAACGAGCAATTCATCGTCGAATTGTATTCTAAATAATCTTAAACACGAGACAAGTTATGGCAGTATTTAGTTTTCAAAAGCCTGATAAAGTTATCATGATCAATTCTACAGATTTCGAAGGGAAATTTGAATTTCGTCCTTTGGAGCCTGGTTATGGTTTGACCGTGGGTAACGCCCTAAGACGTGTCCTTTTATCTTCGTTAGAAGGATTTGCAATTACTTCGGTACGCATCGAAGGTGTTGATCACGAATTCTCTACTGTTGCGGGCGTTGTAGAAGACGTTACGGAAATGATCTTGAACTTGAAACAAGTGCGTTTCAAGAGACAGATCGAGGAGATAGACAATGAAACAGTGACCATTGCAGTTTCTGGCGGTAATAAATTGACCGCTGGTGATTTTCAAAAGTTCATTTCAGGATTTCAAGTACTCAATCCAGAGTTGGTCATTTGTAATATGGATGCCAAAGTGAATTTGAATTTCGAAATCACTATTGAAAAAGGCCGTGGTTATGTACCTGCAGAAGAGAACAAAAAGGCTAATGCGCCTTTAGGGACTATCTTTACAGATTCAATCTATACCCCGATCAAGAATGTCAAGTACAGCATTGAAAATTTCAGGGTAGAGCAAAAAACAGATTACGAGAAATTGGTTTTCGAAATCATGACCGATGGCTCTATTCATCCAAAAGATGCATTGACTGAAGCAGCAAAGACCTTGATCCATCACTTTATGTTGTTCAGTGACGAGCGCATTACCCTTGAGGCAGATGAAATCGCACAAACAGAAACATATGATGAAGAGTCGTTACACATGCGTCAATTATTGAAAACAAAATTGATTGACATGGATTTGTCTGTTCGCGCACTGAACTGTCTTAAGGCAGCAGAAGTCGATACATTAGGAGATCTAGTGTCTTTCAACAAGAACGACTTAATGAAGTTCCGTAATTTTGGAAAGAAATCTTTGACTGAGCTTGAAGAGCTTGTGAACATTAAAGGATTGAATTTCGGAATGGATCTTTCAAAATATAAATTAGATAAGGACTAGTTTCATTAGAAACGTCTAAAAGAATTACAAATGAGACACGGAAAAAAGAATAATCACTTAGGCAGAAAGACCGCCCACAGAAAATCAATGTTGGCAAACATGGCTTGTTCCCTAATTGAGCACAAACGCATCAACACTACTGTAGCCAAGGCGAAGGCTTTGAAGCAATTTGTTGAGCCATTATTGACGAAGTCAAAGGAAGATACCACCCACAACAGACGTATCGTGTTTAGCCGACTGCGCCAAAAAGATGCGGTCACAGAACTTTTCAGCTCAGTAGCTGTAAAAGTCGGAGATCGTCCTGGAGGGTACACACGAATCATCAAATTGGGGAACCGATTAGGAGATAATGCGGATATGGCTTTGATCGAACTAGTAGACTTCAATGAGGTTTATAACGTGGCAAAAGCGACTAAGAAGAAATCTACTCGTAGAGGACGTAGTCGGGGAACTGCTGCCGCAGCGCCAGCCGCTGTGGTTCAAGAAACCAAAAAAGAAGAAGAATAGATAGATGACTATTCAAATTTATATAAAGGGACTGACTGTTATAAGTTAGTCCCTTTTTTTATATTATTTTTGTAAAACTCTTTTTTAGAAATGAAATACCAGACACGCAAAGAAGCTTTAATTTTATTGGAAGACGGCACCATATTTTATGGTAAATCTGTAGGCGACAAAGACGGAACTGCCTTTGGTGAGGTGTGCTTCAACACCGGAATGACAGGGTACCAAGAGATCTTTACAGATCCGTCATATTTTGGCCAGCTTATGGTCACGACAAATGCTCATATTGGTAATTATGGCACTCAGCCGGATGAGGTAGAGTCTGATGGGGTAAAGATTGCAGGCTTGATCTGTCGCAACTTTAGCTACCCTTTTTCACGTGTCTCTGCCGACCAATCCTTGGAGGATTTTCTGGAGAGTAACAAGTTGTTCGCGATTAGTGATGTCGATACTAGAGCATTAGTGGCATACATTAGAGATCATGGGGCCATGAATGCGGTGATCACAACGCGGGTAGATGAGCTGGAATCATTGAAGAAGGAATTGGCTCAGGTTCCGAGTATGAAAGGATTGGAATTGGCCTCTAAGGTGTCAACTCCTGAGGCTTACCTTTATGGAAAGGCGGATGCGACCTATCGCATTGCAGCCTTAGACCTCGGGATCAAACGCAATATTTTACGCCACTTAGCGGNACGGGATTGTCTGATTAAAGTTTTTCCCTATGACACACCATTTGAGACCTTNGCGGCTTTTGACCCACACGGGTATTTCTTGAGTAATGGTCCAGGAGACCCCGAGCCTTTATCCGAAGCGATACAGACCACTCGAGATATTTTGGCCCAAAACAAACCATTGTTTGGTATTTGTCTTGGTCATCAGGTGTTGGCCCTAGCCCACGGTATATCAACCTTTAAAATGCACAATGGACATAGGGGGATCAACCACCCAATCAAAAACTTGGTTACAGGGAAAGGGGAGATCACCTCTCAAAACCATGGGTTCGCCATTGATAAAGAAGAGACGGAAGCGCATCCCGAATTGGCCATCACCCATGTGCATTTGAATGACCATACGGTGGCCGGAATTAAAATCAAAGACAGACCTGTGTTCTCCGTGCAATATCATCCTGAGGCGGGTCCTGGTCCCAATGATGCTGCTTATTTGTTTGATCAATTTGTGGCCGCTCTGGCCCAGGCAGAGTAACCGACAATAAATGGGCGCAAGGAACAATTTTCGAAAACGTTAAAGCAGTGTTTTTGCTCCGAAACAAGGGGCATCGATTTATCGAACAGCGTTTCTTTTGTATATTCACAGACCAAAACAAAACAACCAATTATGAGTACAATTATTGACATACATGCCCGCCAAATTTTTGATTCGCGAGGAAACCCTACAGTAGAAGTTGATGTGACTACAGAACATGGTTTTGTGGGGCGTGCGGCAGTTCCTTCTGGCGCATCTACCGGAGAACATGAGGCCGTTGAGTTGAGAGATGGTGGTGACCGCTATATGGGGAAAGCAGTGTCTCAGGCTGTGAATCATGTCAATAATGAAATTAGTGATGCCCTTATCGGGTGGTCTGTATTTGAACAGGAAGCGATTGATCAATTGATGATTGATTTGGATGGCACAAAGAATAAATCAAAATTAGGGGCTAATGCCATTCTCGGTGTTTCTTTGGCTGTAGCTAAGGCAGCAGCTCAAGAGTTGGGACTACCTTTATACCGTTATATCGGTGGGGTCAGTGCAAAGACCTTACCGGTTCCTATGATGAATATCATCAATGGTGGGTCACACAGTGATGCACCTATCGCTTTTCAAGAATTTATGGTCATGCCCGTGAAAGCGGAAAGTTTTACCCATGCCATGCAAATTGGATCAGAAATTTTTCATCACTTGAAAAAAGTGTTGCACGATCGTGGCTTGAGTACGGCCGTAGGAGATGAAGGTGGTTTTGCCCCAACATTAGAGGGGACAGAGGATGCACTTGAAACCATTGCAAAGGCTACGGCAAATGCCGGTTATACTCTAGGTGATCAGGTCATGATTGCACTAGATTGTGCGGCGGCTGAGTTTTATGAGAATGGTGTTTACGATTACACAAAATTTGAAGGCGCCAGTGGCAAGGTCCGCAATTCGAAGGAACAAGCGGAGTATTTAGCCTCTTTGTGTGCCGCATATCCCATTATTTCTGTTGAAGATGGGATGGATGAAAATGATTGGGATGGCTGGCAATACTTGACAGAATTGGTGGGTGATAAAGTCCAATTGGTCGGTGACGATTTATTTGTGACCAACGTTGAGCGACTTTCTCAAGGCATTGAACGCAATATCGCAAATTCAATCTTGATTAAAGTGAATCAAATTGGTACTTTGAGTGAGACCATCGCAGCGGTTCAAATGGCGCAAAACGCTGGCTATACTTGTGTGATGTCCCACCGTAGTGGAGAGACTGAAGACAACACGATTGCCGATTTGGCTGTAGCTTTGCATACAGGACAGATCAAAACAGGTTCTGCATCGCGTAGTGACCGTATGGCCAAATACAATCAGTTGCTGCGCATCGAAGAGGCGCTTGGTGACACGGCATATTTCCCACAGAACAAGGCATTTAAGATCTGATTTTTGTAGTGATTGAAAAAAGCCCGCCATTGGCGGGCTTTTTTGTTTAGGGCACGTGATTATTTAAGAAGACTTTAACCCTAATGCCTGATGGAATAATTCTAAATTTTGCGCAATATTTTGTAAATTCGCGTGGCAGAAATCACTCCTAAACACTACCATAATGGCAACATCCGCTAAGATCCAAATTAACAATGACGCATTTGATTTTCCTGTGGTTGCAGGAACCGAGAATGAATTGGCCATTGATATTTCAAAATTAAGAGGTGCGACCCAAGGCATCACCACCATTGATCCTGGATTTAAAAACACAGCAAGTTGCGAAAGTGCCATCACCTTTTTAGACGGAGAGCAAGGAATATTGCGCTATCGGGGTTATTCAATTGAAGAATTAGCAGAAAAAGCCGACTTTTTAGAGGTCGCTTACTTGTTGATTTTTGGAGATTTACCAACACGTGATGCCTTGCAAAAATTTCATAGAGACATCAAGGAACAGTCGCTTGTCGCCGAAGACATGAAAAAAATATTGGATGGCTTTCCTCAAGCGGCTCATCCAATGGGCGTGCTTTCTGCATTAACAAGTGCCTTGGTTGCCTTCAATCCATCCTCTGTCAATGTCGACAGCGAAGAAGAGATGTATGGTGCTATTGTCAAGATACTCGGGAAATTTCCTGTATTGACTGCTTGGACATATAGAAAAAATGCCGGTTTGCCGTTAGACTACGGTGACGATTCTCTTGGCTATGTTGACAATTTCCTCAAGATGATGTTCAAAAAGCCGCATAGTGAATATGTGAGTAACCCGGTGGTGAAGCAGGCGATGATCAAGTTATTGATTTTGCATGCAGACCACGAACAAAATTGCTCAACCTCTACCGTCCGTATGGTGGGGTCGTCACATGCAGGATTATTTGTGTCGATTTCTGCTGGCATCAGTGCGCTTTGGGGGCCGCTTCATGGCGGTGCCAATCAGGCGGTCATTGAAATGCTGGAGGCCATCAAAGCCGATGGTGGGGACACCAAGAAATACATGGCTAAGGCCAAAGACAAGTCTGATCCATTCAGACTGATGGGCTTTGGGCACAGAGTTTATAAGAATTTTGACCCACGCGCGCGCATCATCAAAATGGCTGCAGATGAAGTTTTGACTGATTTGGGTGTCAATGATCCAGTTTTGGCTATTGCCAAGGGGCTAGAACAAGAAGCACTCAACGATCCTTATTTTGTTGAACGCAAGTTGTATCCGAANGTAGANTTTTATTCGGGTATTATATATCGTGCGCTTGGAATTCCAGTCCAAATGTTTACCCCGATGTTTGCTATGGGGCGTTTGCCAGGTTGGATTGCCCAATGGCGTGAAATGCGTCTGAGAAAAGAGCCAATTGGTCGTCCAAGACAGCTTTATATTGGTGAAACAGCCCGAGCATTTAAGGATATAGACTACAGGTAAATCACTACCTTTGGGGGAGACCTCTGTCGAAGTTGCTTATCAATACACTTATGTCACTGAAGCTAAACATTAATGATGAAGTCGGTCGGCTGCGCTCTGTCGTTCTAGGTTCAGCCTTGAGCAATGGTCCTACACCAAAGTTGCAAGATGCATACGACCCAAAGTCAGCAGAACACATTAAGGCCGGCACCTATCCTTTAGAAGAGGATATGGTTCGCGAGATGGAAGCTTTGGCGGACGTTTTTGAGCGTTATCAAGTCAAAGTTTATCGGCCAGAAATCATTAAAAATTACAATCAAATTTTTGCGCGTGATATTGCGTTTGTTATTGAAAACAAGCTGNTTATAGCCAATATNTTAGAAGATCGTTCTAATGAAATCGACGCTTTAGATGCCGTGATCAAACAGGTGCCACANGAAGACATTATTTATTTTCCAGAGGAGGCCCATATCGAGGGCGGCGATGTCATGCCTTGGGGAGAATATATTTTTGTCGGTACCTTTAAGGACAGAGATTACCGCAAATACATTACCGCAAGAACAAATATGATTGCTGTGGACCACTTACAGTCTTTATTTCCGCATAAGAAAGTTGTTTCCTTTTCGCTCAAGAAATCTAATTTTGATCCCCGTGAAAATGCATTACACTTAGACTGCTGTTTTCAGCCATTAGGTTTGGGTAAGGCCCTAATTCATAAAGAGGGGTTTCTCATTGATCAAGAGTACCAATGGCTGGTTGATTTTTTTGGTCCTGAGCATCTATTTCATGTGAGTAAAGAAGAGATGTACGCCATGAATTGCAATGTATTTTCAATTGCCCCAAATGTGGTCGTGTCAGAACAAAAATTCACCCGATTGAACGAATGGCTGAAAAACCAAGGATTTACTGTAGAGNAGGTGCCCTACGCCGAAATTGCGAAACAAGAGGGGCTCTTGCGTTGTAGTACAATGCCCTTGTACCGCGACTAACCGATTCTGCTAGCGACCTTCTTGATCCAAAAGGGTTGTTTTTTTCTTTAAGAACTTGAGTATGATATAGGCAACGCCTGTGCCCAGACAGCCATAAATCAAAAACATATTGTAATGATCAGTGCCGTGGACATACTCTCCTGTGGCGTCAAATAACGCAAAGAGCAGGAACATGGCAAATAAACCGTTTTTTTCTTTCTTGAGTACTTTCTTCCAGCTGAACGGCAGACTTGGTTTTTTGAAATTTTTGAAAGAAGGAATGAACGCTGGGACGCCCTCAGCCCANTCNATATAGGCTTGGCCAAACTTTCGGGTCAAGAATTGCTCCTCGGCATACATGATGCGCTCATAATACAACCAATAAAATAGAATGAATGAAATGATGAACCATACATGACCGGTCAGCATGCCTACACCCAGCCACATCAGAAAATTTCCAAGATAAAGAGGGTGTCTTAGGGTTGAGTAAAGACCTGTTGTATTCAAAGTTTCAGCCACTTGCTCGTCTGTATTCCTCCCTGATGTGAATCTTGGCGTGTGCCCTACCGTATACGCTCTGATCACAAGACCAATAAAACATATCCCAAGACAAATCCACTCATAACAAGCTTCCATTGCAAGATCTTCACCTTGCAAAAAGTAGGCTTCGGGATGATATTCTTTGTAGATATAAAGGCCATACCCCAAAAGTAAAATAATGATTGGTAGATTGCTGCGGTATTTAAAGAGCCATACACCTTGTTTTTCAAATTCTTCTCTTAATGCCATGGTTGTTGGTTTGGTTGTTGCTGTTAAAAATCAAGAAATAGTCATTTTCTGTAATAAAGGCATCCTAGTGACCCTTCATACGAAGTCGACGTGGTTCTTTGTTCCGGCGAATTTCGTAAAAAAAATTATATCAAGAGGCCTATTTTGAGTTCTATTGCTTTTGCCATGCAATTGAGGACTATTATTTTGTGCTTCAATGTTTTGGTTCAAAGGCTTGAATCTTGAGTCCTATTGACTACAGGATTCAAATCATTTTATGAGCCATTATTCAGAATTGGCACTAAAACTAGTATTTTTGTCCTCTTGAACTTNCACTATGACACAAATCACCAGCACGCTNTTAATGATCCGACCCGCAGTCTTCCGCATGAACGAAGAAACCGCCGTTAATAATTATTTTCAAGAAGGGCTTAAAGCTGGGCCGTTAGAAATAACGCATCGGGCACAGGCAGAATTTGATGCAATGGTAGGCTTATTAAGAGGTAAAGGGGTAGAGGTTATCGTGGTGCAGGATGAAGCCAAATTCGACACGCCTGATTCTGTTTTTCCAAATAATTGGGTCAGTTTTCATCAGGATGGGCAAGCCGTTTTGTATCCTATGTTTGCAAAAAACCGCAGGCGAGAGCGCCGCGAGTCTGTATTGGAAAAAGTTGAAGAACAGGGCTTTACTATCTCTAATGTAATGGATTACACCTCGGCAGAGGACGTTGAGGTTTATCTTGAAGGCACGGGCAGTATGATTTTGGATCGGGTCAATGGCAAAGCCTATTGTGCCTTGTCTTCTCGAGCGGATGAGGATTTATTTATTGAGTTTTGCGAGGATTTTGAAATGGATCCTGTTTTGTTTTACGCTTTTCAGGACGTTGGTCAACAGCGCTTGCCCATTTACCACACTAATGTCTTGATGTGTTTGGGAGAACGTTTTTGTGTGATTTGCCTTGAGGCCATTGACGCCCCAAGCGAACGAAAAAATTTGTTGCGGCATTTGCGTGAAAGTAAGAAAGAAGTCATTGTCATATCCGAAGCACAAATGCACCAATTTGCCGGGAATATGCTTCAGGTCATTGGCGCAAATGACCAACGATATATCGTGATGAGTGCCTCGGCAAAAAATGCATTGACAGAAGATCAAATTGCTGCTTTATCTGGTCATGGGTTCATTTTAGATTGCGACTTGACTACCATAGAAACTTGTGGTGGAGGCAGTGCCCGATGCATGATGGCAGAGGTATTCTTGCCAAAGGGGTAGAGGTGTTTGGTCTCCACACACAAGATTTGCTCATGCTTCGTACCATAATTTTGGCGTATCTTTGCCCTTCAATTTTCATGAAATGTCTTTAGAAGATAAGTTAAAACAGTATATAATTGAGGCAGTGAATGAACTGTATGGCCAAACCTTAGAGCATGTTGAGTTTCAGACCACGCGTAAAGATTTTGAAGGAGACCTTACTGTTGTCATATTTCCAATGCTTCGTTTGATTAAGGGCAATCCAGTGGCTATAGGTACTGCCATAGGTGAGTTTTTGACTGCATCGCTTGAAGAGGTACAAGGCTTTAATGTGGTTAAGGGTTTTCTCAATTTAACGTTTAATGACGCCCATTTTATTGATGCTTTTGATGCCGTAAACGACTATAGTCGTTTCGGTTGGGCCAATCCTGACGGGGGTGCTGTGATGGTAGAATATTCTTCACCAAATACAAATAAGCCGCTCCATCTGGGCCATATACGGAATAACCTATTGGGTTTCTCGGTCGCCGAGATCCTAAAGGCTTCTGGAAAAACGGTGTATAAGACTCAGATCATTAACGATCGTGGTATTCATATTTGCAAAAGCATGTGGGCCTGGCGGCATTTTGGTAATGGACAGACGCCGCAAAACACTAATTTGAAAGGCGACAAATTGGTGGGCAACTATTACGTGATTTTTGATCAAAAGTATAAAGAACAAGTCAAACAACTCATCGCCCAAGGGCATTCAGAGGAAGACGCTGCGCGCCAAGCACCTGCCATAAAAGAGGCACAAGAATTACTTCGTTTGTGGGAAGCAGGAGACCAAGAGGTCGTGGCCCTGTGGTCTGAGATGAACCAATGGGTCTATGAGGGATTTGCTGCAACATACAAGAAACTTGGTGTTGATTTTGACCACAACTACTACGAGAGCAATACCTATTTACTTGGTAAGGATCATATTCAAGAGGGACTTGATAGAAATGTATTTTATCAGAAAGAAGATGGATCCGTTTGGTGCGACTTGACCGAAGATGGTTTAGACCATAAATTGGTTTTGCGCAGCGATGGCACCTCAGTTTATATGACCCAAGATATTGGTACCGCAATTCAAAGGGCCATCGATTATCCTAACATCACAGGGATGATTTATACTGTGGGCAATGAGCAGGACTATCATTTTAAGGTTTTATTCTTGATTTTGAGTAAATTAGGTTATCCCTGGGCGCAACATCTGTTTCATCTTAGTTACGGTATGGTTGATTTGCCTTCAGGCAAAATGAAATCACGTGAAGGTACTGTGGTTGATGCCGATGATCTGATCGATCAGATGCAAGATACAGCACGTGAAATTGCCACAGGCTTAGGCAAAATTGATGACCTCACGGAGGCGCAAAAAACAACCTTATTTGAAGAAATTGGCCTTGGCGCCTTGAAGTATTATATCTTGAAGGTTGATCCTAAAAAAAGAATTTTATTCGACCCAAAAGAAAGTGTTGATTTTCAGGGTAATACCGGCCCATTTATCCAATATACTTATGCGCGGATTCAGTCTATTGCGCGAAAGGCCAAAGCAGTCGATTTACCCCAATATGACCACAACCTCAAGTTACAGGAAAAGGAAAAATCAGTTTTAAAGCTCTTACAAGGATTTCCACAAAAAATCCAAGAAGCGGCGCATCAATACAGTCCGGCTTTAATTGCTAATTATACTTATGAATTGGTCAAGGAGTTTAATTCTTTTTATCAAAATGTGCCCATTTTGACCACAGAGGTTGGACCTGAAACAACATTCAGAATTGCGCTATGTGATGCTGTTGCTCAGGTGATCAAGTCCAGCTGTTCACTTTTAGGGATACAGGTTCCGGATAGAATGTAATACTGTTACCAATTGATGGTCACAGAAGCGTTGGGCGTCAAACTCAGCCCTTTTGTTTGTACCCTATTAATGGCTAATGTTTGGTCTTGATTGGGTGCTGCAAAATAGCGTTGAGACAATACATTCTCTTGCCCCATGAAATTAATTAACCCGACATTAAACGTGTATTTTGTATTTTGTTTGCTCCACCAACTGTATGCAGCAGAACAATCTAGTCTTACGTATGCGGAGAGCCTTTCTTGATTGGGTGTGGCATAAACGACTGTGTAGCCCTCTGCGCTATTCCCATCGACAGTTCCTGTGGCCGCAGTATAAGGCAATCCCGCATGCCAATGGCCACCTAATGACAATTTCAAATTTTCGAATTCGGCATTGAGGGCCCATTTGAGTTGGTGTCTGATGTCTAGATTGCTGGGAAATACAGCAGGGACAAAGCGGTCAAAGTTGTAGTTGTTTTTGCTCCAAGTGTAACCCATCCAAGCGGTGAAGGGATGCCAGTTTTTTTGTAAAGCACATTCAACGCCCTTAACGCTATAGGCACCAATGGCCTTACTGAACTGATATTGGTTTTGAAATAATTGACTTTGGGCACTCAGTTCCGTGATGTTTTTTGAGAAGGCATCAAGACTCAAGACCATTCCAGACTTTTGNTAATGCCAGCCTATGCTCATTTGACTCCCTTGGCGAATGGGCTCTTGGCCTGCTGCGGTCAGAGTCCATCGCCTTTTTTCAACACCTAAAAAATCACTTTGTAAATCTACGCGCTGGCCCAATACTTGATGACGGTGTTCAAAGGATGTCGAGAGGGTATGCCTNCGGTTGAGTGTGTACTCTATTTTTCCTGATGGTTCCAATAAGGTTTTTTTCAGCTTAGAATAGTGGCTGACACGTGCTGATAATTTGATCTTGAGCAATTGGTTTTGGCTGCGATAATCCCATTGCTGGTGTAGCCTATGGATNCGCAAAACATCTTTCTTGCGCGAGAAAAATAGCGGGCTATTGACTTCCTGTCTATTGCTCACACCCAATTCAGAGAAATTGTAGGTCGTGCTGAATCTGTTATGGTCGCTCGCCCAAAAGTCATGGGTGATATGAGTATCCAAATCGAGTACTTCATTGTCTTGTCCGAGAATTTGACTGCTGAAAAGGTCTTGATTGGTGGCCACGATATCGTAGTGATTGATTGACGCTTTTGCAGATGTTTTATGCCATTTATTCCAACGATGGAAGAGCGAAACCCCCGCAAGATTTGATTTTTGTTCTAATTGATTGGTCTTGGCCACTTGAGGTAAGGATTCTGTAAATTCAAAATTGTTCGCAATGACCATAAAAACGAATTTGACTTGCGTGGTCTCTTTGGGTTGATAAATCAATTTACCCCCAAAATCGAAAAAAGAAAACTGTTCATCAAAATCAACTTGATCNTAATCGCTGTTGTTTTGATTGTTATTGATTTCAGTGTCCTGAAACATCCGCTCGAAATAACTATCGTAAATTGGAGTGGTCANCCATCGGTTGATAGAGGTGCGTCCGGCAATTTTGATGCCTAANTTATCGCTGGCGCGCATGTCTACGGCCAAATGAGTATCCAGTAAATTGGCGTTGTAAGAGTATCTGGTTTTTTGGGGCAGGACATCACTACTGTGGATGTTTATGGCGCCTGAAATATAATTGTGATACTGTCCCGGACTGCCAGATCGGTAGAGGTCAAGTTCGGTACTCAAAAAAGGATTAAAGGCTGAGATCATGCCAAAGAAGTGCCCATACTGATACATCCTGATGCCTTCCCAACTGATGTAGTTTTCATCGTTAGCACCACCTCTGATGTTAATTGTTGAGACGGTTTCATTAATGCTCTCAACGCCAGGTAAGGCTTGAGCAAACCATAGGGCATCATTTTGAGTTTGTCCAGGGAGAAGCCCAAAAGACTCGGTATCGATAGAGAAGTTCCCTTGCCCACGCTGTCTCATCCCCGTTGCAAAAAATCGACCGATGGTGACTGCTTCGAGATTTGTTGGGTTTTCCTTGGCCAGAAACACAGGACATGACCCAGGCGTGAGGCTTTCGCTATTGACCAAAATTGGTTCATGCCCCAAGTAGGTCATCATGATCTGATGGCCCTTTAAAGCATCAATCGAAAATTGACCATAAATATTTGTCGTTGTCCCATAGATGGATCCAACGATTTGGACGCTTGCGCCCACAAGAGGTTCGCCGGTCTGGGCATCTACGAGTTGCCCGCAATAAGCATTTTTTTTGGGAGCCATCAACACCAAACTGATGTAGCGGTCATCCACGCGCAAGGCGCTCAGATGGCTTTTTTGTCGTAAATAAGTCAGGTGGTGGTCAGTGTATTGAGGCCCTTGGGTGCAGCGATGTTTTTATTGAGTACATCTTTTGTTCGGTAGGAAAACTTGACGTCAAACTGGGTTTCCAATGAGGCCATATAGTCCACTAGAGTTTGCTGAGGTGGTTCTTGAGCATGCATCACAAAGACCGAGCAGAGACTAATGAAGCCATTGCATAAATACTTGATGAGATGATCAAAATTATTCAGCCGCATGAATTGTGACCTGTTTTTCAGTAATTGTAAATTTCAAATTAAATGGCGCACAAACTGCAGTTAAGGCGTGTCTCAAATTGTCGTGAGAAAAGCTTCCTGTAAATTGCTCTTCGGGTATTTGATTTTGATCTATTGAGAGGCCATACTGCCTGCTGAGTTCCTCCAAAACATCAGCAAGTGGCTCTTGATCAAAACTGCTTTCTCCGCGCAACCAACCTGGTGCTGTATCCTCCAATGCCATCATTTCTAGTCCGCTGCTTTTCAGCACTAGGCCTTGCCCGGCTTTGATTATTGTGGCGGTGTTTTGGACCGTGACTTCTACTGAACCTTCATAGCAGGCCACACGAAAATGCTCGCCTCGTGCAAGGACATTAAATTCTGTACCTAAAACCCTTACGTTCCCCAAGTNGGTCTCTACGGTNAACGAGCCGCCTTTGACCACGTCAAAGTAGGCTTCGCCCTTGAAAGTNAATCGCCTATCTTCATCCCAATCATGCNGATTATAAGTCGCCTGAGAAACCGCATTGAATGTGATTTTAGACCCATCTGGCATGGCCCAATTTTCATGCTTGCCGGCCANGGTAGTGATTGTGGTGTCGGAGAAGGTCAGGAAGAAATAAGTGCCAAAGACCATAACAAGAATTGCCGCAACGCGNCAAAGTTTGCTTTGGTTGACTCTCATGTTCTTAAGGCGGATCATCCGGCCTTTTTTCTGTACAGAATTTTTAGTGATGTGCGCTTTGATCTTGTGCCAGTTGTCCGTGTCTTTGAAACCCTTGAGGTCTAAAGCAGATGCGCGTGTTGCAATTTTGAGATAATCTGCGTAGGCTTCATCTTCTTGGAGCGCCGCTTTTTCATCTTTTGAGCTCTGACGATTCAGATATTTATGTAAATTTTGGTCTAGATTCATCATAACAATGTCTGTCTATAGGTACAACTTCATGCATTTAAACCCTACCTGTTCTCGAGTTCTTTTATGTTTTTACGCAGCGTCTTAAGCGCCAAATGCATCCTTTTTTCTACCGCCTTAACAGAGAGGTCTAAAGCTTGTGCTATTTCGGTATAGGTCATTTGGTCAATTCGATTCATAAGAAAGGCTGTTCTTTGCCCCTGTGGCAGGGCATTCAGCGCTTCTTTTAGTTTTTGGTCAAATTCTTTTTCTTCCAGAAGAAATTCTGGCGACTGTTGCTCAAAATGCCAATCGACCTGCTTTTGATGATTTTGAACCACTTTGTCGTGCGCGACCTTATTGAGAAATTTTCGATGGGCCACCGTATAGAGGTAGGACTTAGCTTTGTCTTCACTTACTTTTGCGCAATTTTCCCAAAGTGTTATAAATGCTTCTTGTACAAAATCATTGGCCTGGTCTGTATCTTGGGTTTTGTAACTCATGAACCTAAATAGAGGCATCCCCCATTGATGATAAATCTGGGAAAAGAGTTGTTCGCTACATACATCTTGTGGCATCTTGCAGTAGGGTCTCTATAAATTAATGATCGGGTTAAGTTGGTCTAAGAATAAAACAGCCCACAGGGTAAATACCCTACCGACCCATTTTATTGTTCCCTAAAAAGGTATTGAAAAATAATACGCAGCCTAGAAATTAACGTACATTATTTATTAACTTAGTTAAACAAATATTTTTTTTGACTAAGGAAGTAGGGTATTGGCGTAGTGATCGGTTTTACTCTTGAAACCAAATCATTTTGAACCATGAATTTAATAAAAATCAGATTTTATTTATTTGCCCTGAGCGCTTTAGTGTTTTTGGGGTCTTGTCAAGAAGAAGATAATACAGTCATTGATCCAAATGATAATACTGAATCCTTCAACGGTGACTCCGTATTGGCCAATATGTTGCTCAGTACCAGTCAAAACGACGGAACGAGTGACAATCTTTTAGATGGTACTTCGTGTTTTTCCATTGTTTATCCGGTAGATGTTCTGGCTAATGGACAGCAGGTTACTCTCGAGTCCAATGAAGACTTATCGGTATTGCGCAACATCTTCAGTCAATTTGCAAATGATACAGATTTTTTGGATCTGATATTCCCCGTGACGTTGATGTCGGAGAATTTCATGACCCAAATGGTGCCTGATCTGTCAAGTTTTAATGCACTGGTGGCGTCATGCATCAACGATATTCCAGACACTTATAGTTGTTTGGGGCTTCAGTTTCCGATTACGGGAGCGACTTACAATGCCGCTAACGAGCAGATCGGGACTTTTGCCATAAACGATGAGCTCACTTTTTACAATTACTTGCTTGTTTTGAACAGTGATACTTATGTCACTTTTGACTTCCCTATTTATGTCACCGATGGCTCGGGGTCACCTATGGTGGTGAACGCGAATGCAGAGCTCATCACCGTACTTGATCAAGTGGATTGTACGCTTTCAGACGACCCAGTTGTCATCAGTAATAATGGTGCCAACTCAGTAATAGAGGAGTTGACCTCAGGTCATTGGTTTGTCAATTTATTAGAGGAGGATGATGGAGAAGATGAGACTTGTGATTTTGTAGCCTATACTTTTGTATTTGCTATTGATGGCTCTGTTGGTGCGACTTCTTCTAGCCGCGATGTCAGTGGAACTTGGCAAATCCAAAACAGCTCTTCTGGCTTTGATTTGGTCCTTGATTTTGAATTGAATGGCACAGAGGATCCGTTTGAAGAGCTCAATGACGACTGGGATGTTTTGGCCTATGATCAGGACTCAATAGAGCTTCAAGACGTCAGTGGTGGCAATGGTGGTGTGGACCGACTCAATTTTGGCAGAAACCCCTATGCGGGTTGTGTGGGCACTGGTCCAGAAACTTTGATTGGTCGATGGCTTTATGAAGAATCAGCAAATCTCGGGAATACCATGTATGAATTTTTGAATGGATTGCGGTATACGTATTATTGTGAGAACCCAAATGGCCTGTGTGATCAGGCTTATTGGGAGTCGAGAGAGCTTTCTGATGCCCTCCCGAATCCAAATGACTATACTTTCGATGGGACAATACTGACCATTGATTTGAACTTTGGCAACTACTTTGTTTCGCCACTAGTTTTTGAATGTCAAGGAGACCGAGTTGATTTTGAAGATCCCGAATTTCCGGATCGCTACGATTGGGTAAGATTAGGAGCAGATCTTTCCAATTGCGATTGATGGCGCTTCATTTGGGGTCACCTTTGTACAATACCAAAATAAATTTTAGCGTTAAACTACAATAGAACAAATATTTAAAAACAAAACCTTTAAAATAAACTATCATGAAAATTTTAGCACCTATTTATCTCTTAATTATGTTCGGTCTATTCTTCGTTTCATGTGAAGATGACGAGGGTAATTTGCCATTGAATAATACAACACCTGAAACTAGTGCAGACATCACCTCAGGTTATGCCGCCTCTGGAGATTGGGAAATTACCTACTTTTATGACTCAGGCACTGACGAGACGGCAGATTTTGCCGGTTACGCCTTTACATTTAATACTGATGGCACTCTTGTGGCAACCAATGGCACTGAAACGATCAACGGAACATGGAGTATTTTAGATGACAGCTCGAATTCTTCAAGCGACGATGATGGAAATTCGACAGATGATGATGATTTCAATATTATGTTTGTTGTTTCTGAAACGCATAATTTTGATGATTTGATAGACGATTGGGATTTTGTTTCGGTGAGTGAGACCAAGATTGAATTGCTCGATGTGAGTGGCGGAGACGGCACTACTGACTATCTCACATTCGAGAGAATTTAAACCGAATATTGATGGATAAAAAAATCCCGACGAGGTCGGGATTTTTTTATGCCTTATGGACAGATGTATTGATGTAATCGGTTTTGATTCTGCGACGGGAGTACTTATCTTTGTGGACCATCACAACAGAAGAAATATGTTTGATAATTTAAGTGAAAAGCTCGATAAGGCCCTGCATAGACTCAAGGGTCATGGCAGTATTACCGAAGTCAATGTGGCTGAAACCCTGAAGGAGGTAAGACGCGCCCTCCTTGACGCTGATGTCAATTTCAAAATTGCCAAGGATTTTACCACAACCGTAAAGGCCAAAGCTTTGGGGCAAGATGTCCTTACCACACTGCAGCCTGGTCAACTCATGGTGAAGTTGGTCAAGGATGAGCTCACGGCACTCATGGGTGGTGATGCCGCCGAATTGGATCTTAAGGGTCATCCATCGGTCATATTGATGTCTGGTCTCCAGGGGAGTGGTAAAACTACTTTTTCAGGAAAGTTGGCGCAATACCTTAAAACTAAAAAAAGCAAGCAGCCTCTGCTAGTGGCTTGCGATATATACCGGCCGGCAGCGATCAATCAATTGCATGTCGTTGGCGATCAAATCGGTGTTCCTGTATACAGTGAACCTGAAGAAAAAAACCCGGTAATTATTGCACAAAATGCCATCGCATACGCCAAGGCAAACGGCCAGAATGTTGTGATTGTGGATACTGCAGGTCGCCTCGCCGTTGATGAGGCAATGATGACTGAAATTGCACAGGTTCATGCAGCGATCACACCAGATGAAACGCTTTTTGTGGTGGATGCCATGACTGGGCAGGATGCGGTCAATACGGCAAAAGCTTTTAATGACCGTTTGAATTTTAATGGTGTGGTTTTGACCAAGCTTGATGGTGATACACGAGGAGGTGCGGCCCTGTCGATCAAGAGCGTGGTGAATAAGCCGATAAAATTCATCGGTACCGGTGAAAAAATGGAGGCCTTGGATGTTTTTTACCCAGACCGAATGGCCGACCGAATTTTAGGAATGGGCGATGTTGTTTCTTTGGTAGAACGCGCTCAGGAACAATTCGATGAGGTTCAAGCCCGAAAACTTCAGAAAAAAATTGCGAAGAATCAATTTGGCTTTGATGACTTTTTGACACAAATACAGCAAGTCAAAAAAATGGGCAGCATGAAAGACCTTATGGGGATGATTCCAGGAGCTGGAAAAGCCCTCAAAGATGTTGACTTGGATGACGATGCTTTCAAATATGTGGAAGCCATGATTCACTCAATGACTCCAGACGAGCGGAGTAATCCAAGTGTGATCAATGGCAGCCGAAAAAAGCGCATTGCAAAAGGGAGTGGCCGTTCTGTACAGGAAGTCAACCAGCTCATGAAACAATTTGAGCAAATGAGTAAAATGATGAAGATGATGCAAGGCGGCGGCGGGCGCAAGATGATGCAGATGATGGGTAATATGAGATAAACGCTGTAATAGGCAAATGGCACATCGTGCCGCAAAAGAGCAATAAAATCATGGTAGTTTTAGACGGAAAAAAAGTAAGTAACGATATCAAAGACGAGATTGCTGTTGCGGTTGAGAAAATGACCGGCAATGGGGATGCCATTCCTCACTTGGCCGCTGTAATCGTCGGTGAGGATGGGGCTAGTTTGACCTATGTGGGCAGTAAAGTTCGTGCTTGTCAACGTGTAGGATTCGATTCAACTTTGATTCAGTTGCCTAGTGATATTTCCGAGCAGGCCCTTTTGCAAACAATTGATGAGCTCAATCACAATGATGCCATAGATGGCTTTATCGTTCAGTTGCCTTTGCCCAAACATATTGATACCCAAAAAATTCTTTTGGCTGTTGATCCAAAAAAGGATGTTGATGGTTTTCATCCAGAAAACTTTGGAAAATTGGCCTTAGATATGGAAACCTTCATACCTGCGACGCCTTTCGGCATTATGGAACTCATTAGACGCTATGATATCGAAACCTCCGGAAAGCATGTTGTCGTCATTGGCAGAAGCCATATAGTGGGCCGACCAATCAGTATTTTGATGAGTCGAAAGGGTTACCCGGGAGACAGTACAGTGACCTTGACGCACAGCCGAACTCAGAATTTGTCTGACATTACCAAAACTGCAGACATCATCATTTCGGCTCTTGGTATTCCTGAGTTTCTGACACCAGATATGGTTAAGGATGGTGTGGTGGTCATCGATGTTGGCATTACGCGTGTGCCGAGTGAAGATCATCCCAAGGGTTATGTAATCAGAGGTGATGTGGCGTACGAGGCGCTCTTGGGCAAAGCATCCTATATGACTCCAGTTCCAGGTGGTGTAGGACCTATGACCATAGCGATGCTGCTGCAGAATACCTTGCTTGCCAGGCAAAGAAGAAACGCTGTCTGAGATTCCAAAACAAAATTGTATCTTGGTTAATCTCTAAACTTTAGCATGGATACGGTATTTTTAAATCCCAATTCTGATTTCTCATTTTTAGGCTTGCAGCATTTTGTTGTGGTGCTCTTTTTTGCGCTTAGTGGGATTCTTTTTGTCCGGCATGCAAAGAAGCGCGATGAAGCCACTCAACTTCGATTGGGCCTTTATCTGGCATGGATGGTTTCTTCAAGCATCATTATTTGGACACTGATCAAACTTTGGGTGGGTCCCTTTGATGTGCAAAAGGATTTGCCCCTGCACTTGTGTAATTTTTTGGCGCTTATTTTGCCCTTATTCGCTATTTACAGGAGGTTTTGGATGTACGAAATATTAGTGTTTTGGATTTTGGCTGGCACTACCCAAGCCATACTCACGCCGGATCTTGACGAAGGGTTTCCTCACATAAATTTTTTTAAATATTGGCTTGAGCATGCCGGTTTGGTGGTGTACATTTTTTACGCCACTGTGATTTACAACATGAGGCCTACCGTCAAAAGTATTTTTAAGTCTTTTGCCGCCATTCAGGTTTATTTATTGTTGATCATTGGGGTAAATTGGGTATTGGGATCCAACTACCTTTTTATTGCGCACAAACCTGAGCACGCCTCTCTTCTCGATGCCTTTGGAGATTGGCCTTATTATATTTTAGTGGAAGAATTGATCATGCTGCCGTATTTTTATCTGATCTACTTGGCGCTCAAAAGACCCAAATCTACCAACCTATCATGAAGTACTTGAAGGGTGCGTCATTCGGAATTTGAGACGATTCGATTTTGCTTGAGTAATCGTACCGTACATTTTCTGGCAAGTGTTTCTTGTCAATGGTCAAATAAAGATCACTATCCTTGAGATAAACCACTACTGCATTGATGGCATTATCGATGCTTTGGATGTCGTGAGCGGCCTTGACTTGTCCAAAATTGCTCTGGGCATTGATTCCATTTTTTGTGGTGTAGCGTGGATCTAAAATTCGGATATTGGCAATAACAGATTCTGGATTATATTCATCTGCTGGCGAAATCACTAAAAGTTTTTCGCCAAGTGTGTTGTATACTTCAACCTCACCCACGAGGGTCTCTTGATCTGTGCTTGGGTTGAGTGCCACTAAGGAGTCCGCCGCAAACAAGTCCTTTAGCTCTTTCATAGTGGTGAGATTCGAGAGTTGTCCAACATGACCTTGCGCAATATCAAACGCCGTGTTGCTGCAGGACAAAATAATGGCAGCAATTAATATAGCGGCAATAACTAGAGGAGGTCTGGGGGTAGAAGTGCGGTTCATGTGTTGATTAAATTTCAGTAAATTAAGGAGTCAAAAATACTAATTGTTTTGGCTTGCATGCGGGATTTTTAGAATCTTTTTAAATGAGCATTTTTGATGTTTTAGTGTTAACTTTGCCCTATGTCATCAGCACACACCAAGGATTTTGAAAATGCCGTAGCTCTGGGGCTTTCTTTGCCTTTAATGGAAGCCTTTTACACCATACAAGGTGAGGGTTATCATAAGGGTGCAGCCGCATACTTTATCCGCATAGGGGGCTGTGATGTAGGTTGCCACTGGTGTGACGTCAAAGAGAGTTGGGATCCACGCCTTCATCCGCCGACCAGTATTGATCTGATCACCGATCAGGCACGTCAGTATGCCAAGACCATTGTTGTGACAGGGGGAGAGCCGTTAATGTGGGATATGGACCCATTGACTCATTTGCTCAAGCAAAAGGGCATGCAAACCCATATTGAAACTTCTGGAGCTTATCCTTTGTCTGGTCAGTGGGATTGGATCTGTTTGTCACCAAAAAAGAATAAAGAGCCTTTGGCCGAAATATATGCCAAAGCCAATGAGTTGAAAATGATCATTCATAATCGCGATGATTTTAAATTTGCTGAACGGCAAGCGCAGAAGGTCTCCGCGGATTGTAAATTGTACCTCCAGCCGGAGTGGAGTAAGCGTGACAAAATGATGCCAGAAATGGTCGATTATGTCATGAGTCATCCCAAATGGATCATGTCTCTTCAGACGCATAAATACCTGAACATTCCTTAAGCGGGATCATGTGCTTTTTTGGATCACCCTCACCAATATTGTCGTGTTGTACTCAAGAACAATTTGCGTCTTGCTATGAGAGTATTTTTACACAAGAAATTGTTGATAACTTGACCCTTTGAATCAGGCTTAAAGCACTGAAATCATTGGGGATTTGGTTATATTTGTTAGCATAAGAAAATACCACAATCTAACACCCTAATTTTTATGAGCGAAGAAGCTAAAAACGCCAATTATGGAGCCGACAACATACAGGCTCTAGAAGGCATGGAGCATGTGCGCATGCGTCCCTCAATGTATATCGGTGACGTTGGTGTGCGCGGACTCCATCATTTGGTTTATGAGGTGGTCGATAACTCCATTGATGAGGCTTTGGCGGGTCATTGTGACGCGATAGAAGTATGGATCAATGCAGATAATTCGATTACTGTAAAAGATAATGGTCGGGGGATACCTGTGGATCTTCATAAGAAGGAAGGTGTTTCTGCCCTAGAAGTGGTCATGACCAAGATCGGCGCGGGTGGTAAATTTGACAAGGACTCGTATAAGGTTTCAGGTGGTCTGCATGGTGTCGGGGTCAGTTGTGTTAATGCGCTTTCTGAGCATTTGAAGGCTGTTGTTTATCGTGACGGCAAAATATGGGAGCAAGAGTATGAGCGCGGCAAATCGCTTTATCCTGTGAAATCCGTGGGCGAGACGACAGAGCGTGGCACCCTGGTGACCTTTAGGCCAGATGGAGATATATTCAAGCAGACTAGAGAATACAATTACGAAATTTTGGCAAGCCGTCTTCGTGAGCTGGCTTTCTTGAACAAGGGCATTGTGATCTATTTGTCAGACATGCGGGTAACGGATGATAATGGTGCGCATCCGAGAGAAAAATTCCATAGCGAAGAAGGACTCAAGGAATTCATCAAGTACTTGGACGGTAATAGAGAGCCTCTGATCGCTGATGTCATTTCTATGGAAGGGGAGAAGAATGACATTCCTGTTGAGGTTGCAATGGTGTATAACACTTCGTTTAGCGAGAATTTGCACTCATATGTGAACAATATCAATACACATGAAGGCGGCACGCACTTGTCGGGATTTAGGCGTGGTTTAACCACTACACTCAAGAAATACGCCGATAGTTCAGGGCTTCTTGACAAACTTAAATTTGAAATTTCTGGTGATGACTTCCGTGAGGGACTCACGGCTATTGTGTCGGTAAAAGTTGCGGAGCCACAGTTTGAAGGGCAAACCAAGACCAAATTAGGCAACCGTGAAGTGACCTCGGCAGTGAGTCAAGCGGTATCTGAGATGCTTGAGAATTATTTGGAGGAGCATCCAAATGACGCAAAAACTATTGTACAAAAAGTTATTTTGGCGGCCACAGCCCGACACGCCGCGCGAAAGGCACGTGAGATGGTGCAGCGCAAGACCGTAATGGGTGGTGCAGGATTGCCTGGAAAGCTCTCTGATTGTTCTGAACAGGATCCTGAAAAGTGTGAAGTATTTCTTGTCGAGGGTGATTCTGCAGGCGGAACAGCAAAACAGGGTCGTGATCGAAATTTTCAAGCGATATTGCCCCTGAGAGGAAAAATTCTCAATGTTGAAAAAGCCATGCAACACAAGGTTTTTGAGAACGAAGAAATCAAGAATATATTCACGGCGCTTGGTGTGACCATCGGTACCGAAGAGGATGCTAAAGCGCTTAATCTAGAAAAATTACGTTATCATAAAATTGTCATCATGTGTGATGCTGATGTCGATGGTAGCCACATTTCAACCCTGATTCTCACCTTCTTCTTCCGCTATATGCGAGAGCTGGTAGAGGGTGGCCATGTGTACATTGCGACACCGCCACTGTATTTGGTGAAGAAAGGTGCTAAAAAGGCCTATGCATGGGACGACAAGCAGCGTGATGCGCTTAATCAAGAATACGGTGGTAGTGCAGGAATCCAGCGCTATAAGGGTCTTGGTGAGATGAACGCCGAACAACTCTGGGACACGACCATGAACCCAGATTTCAGAACATTGCGCCAGGTGACCATTACAAATGGGACTGAGGCGGACCGAATTTTTTCAATGTTGATGGGAGATGAAGTCCCGCCACGTCGCGAGTTTATTGAGAAAAATGCAGTATATGCCAATATAGATGCCTAAGGCATNAAATGTGAGGCAGCCATAAACAAAATACAAAACAAACAAATTTATTTATGAAGATTACTATAGTAGGTGCCGGGGCAGTNGGTGCGAGTTGTGCTGAATATATTGCCATAAAGAACTTTGCCAGCGAAGTCGTTTTATTAGACATTAAAGAAGGTTTTGCAGAGGGTAAAGCCATGGATTTGATGCAGACCGCTACCCTTAATGGTTTTGACACGAAAATTGTCGGGGTGACCAATGATTACGCACAAACCGCCGGTAGCGATATCTGTGTCATCACCTCGGGGATTCCTAGAAAACCTGGTATGACAAGAGAGGAGTTGATCGGCATCAATGCAGGAATTGTTCAGAATGTGGCAGCGAGTTTGCGCCAACATTCACCAGAAATGATACTGGTTGTGGTCAGTAATCCAATGGATACGATGACCTATTTGGCTCATCAAGTGACCGGGTTGCCGAAGCACCGCATTATTGGTATGGGCGGAGTACTTGATAGTGCACGTTTCAAATACCGTCTCGCCGAGGCTTTGGGTGCGCCCGCAAGCGATGTCTCCGGAATGGTCATCGGTGGCCACAGTGACACAGGAATGGTGCCCCTGACACGTTTGGCCAGTAATAACAGCGTACCAGTCTCTGCTTTTTTGAGTGATGATGATCTTGAAAAAGTTAAAGAAGCGACTAAGGTTGGTGGTGCAACTTTGACAAAATTATTGGGAACATCGGCCTGGTATGCGCCTGGTGCGGCAGTCTCGGCCTTAGTGCAGTCTATTGCCTGTGATCAGAAAAAAATGATGCCATGTTCTGCTTTGCTCGAGGGTGAATACGGCTTGAGCGATTTATGTCTTGGTGTCCCTGTGATTCTTGGGAGAAATGGTATTGAATCAATCATAGAACTAGATTTGAATCCGGCAGAATTGGACCACTTGACTCAAAGTGCTGAGGGGGTCAGAAAAACCAATCAGCTTTTGTCGGTCTGATGCCGCAATTAAATCACGCACAAGGTCGCTTCTAGCGGCCTTTTTTGTCGTTTTTTCGGAGGAAAATAATTGTCATTTCCTTTTTGAAAAACTATATTTGCACGTTTTTAAATACTCTAAATACACACAGAATGCAAAACAAAGGACTCATTACCGTATTTGCGACACTTTTTGGCTTGGTCAGTTTGTACCAATTGTCATTTACATATGTTGCTAATCAAGTAGAAGATGCGGCTCAGGCGTATGCCAATAAAAGCTATGACGTAACCCAGTCGGCCGAACGCCAATCTGCGGCGGCGCAGTACATTGATTCTGTAGCTACAGAGCCTCAATTCTTTGGTATTGATTACGCCACAGCGAAGGACAAGGTGTTGAACAAAGGTCTTGACCTCAAAGGGGGTATCAATGTGATTCTGCAAGTGTCAGTAAAGGATATTCTAGCCGGATTGGCAAATAATACAAAGGATCCAGCATTCAATCAAGCTTTAGCCGATGCCAATGAATTGCAAAAGAATTCGCAAAATACCTATTTGGAGTCTTTTTTCGAGGCGTTCGAGGCCTTGCCAGGTGAAAACAATTTGGCGTCTCCAGACATATTTTTCAATAAAGGTTTAGAAGACCAAGTCCAAAGTGGAATGTCCAATGAAGAAGTTCAAGTGGTCATCGCACGTAAGGTAGACGAATCGATTGCATCGGCCTTTGAAGTCTTGAGAAAGCGAATTGATAAATTCGGTGTCACACAGCCAAATCTGCAGCGATTGGGAACCTCTGGTCGTATTCTAGTAGAACTCCCAGGTGCTAAAGATGTAGAGCGTGTCAAGAAATTACTTCAAAGCACTGCCCAGCTTGAGTTTTGGGAAGTTGAAAAGGAAGAAAATGTGACGACATTTTTACTTGCCGCAGATGCCAAACTCAAAGAATTACTCGCTGAGGACGATTCATCAGAGCCCTCTGCAGCCTCTCAGGAGACAGAGGAAGAAGATGACTTAAGTGACTTATTAGGAGGCGAAGACGTGGCCTCCGAAAGTGACCCTGCTGCTGAGCAGCCACTTATCGGTCGCATTTTGCCTGTACGGGCCAGCAATCCTGGCCTCGCTTCTTTTAGCCTAAAAGATACTGCAGTGATTAATGGTTATTTGCGCATGCCGCAAGTTCGCGCCTTACTCAGTGGCGATCAGCGTTACACGAAATTTGTTTGGAGTATTCCAGAATTCAATGAAAGTGTTAATGAAGAAATCACAAGCCTCTATGCGTTGAAAGGCAATCGCGAAGATGCACCAGAACTCAGTGGCGGTGTGATTGTTGATGCGCAGCAGTCTTATACTCAGGCTGGTCGCGTTGCAGTGACCATGCAAATGAACGGTGTTGGTGCGAAAATATGGGAAGACATGACCGAATACGCCTACAACACCCAGTCTCAAATTGCGGTTGTGTTGGATGATATTGTTTACTCTGCACCAGGTGTAAGCTCTGGTAAAATATCAGGAGGTCGTTCTGAAATTACGGGAGATTTCACCATTCCAGAGGCACAAGACTTATCGAATGTGTTGCGTGCAGGTAAATTACCTGCCTCTGCGGACATTATCCAAGCTGAGGTCGTTGGTCCAACTTTAGGGCAGGAAGCCATTAACAGTGGTATTCTTTCATTTATTATTGCCTTGAGCATTGTACTGCTCTGGATGGTGATGTATTATGGTAAAGCAGGTGCCTTTGCAAATGTTGCTTTGGTGGTGAATATCTTGTTCATCTTTGGCATTCTTGCAGGACTAGGGGCTGTCTTGACCTTACCTGGAATTGCGGGTATTGTTTTGACAATTGGTATGTCGGTCGATGCGAACGTCCTTATTTTTGAGCGTATTCGTGAAGAGCTGGCCAAGGGCAAATCACAACGAGATTCTATAAACGATGGATTCAGTAATGCCTTGTCTTCAATCTTAGATGCCAACATCACGACAGGATTAACGGGATTGATTTTACTCGTCTTTGGAACTGGTCCTATTCAAGGATTCGCGACAACACTACTTATCGGTATTTGTACGTCCCTATTTACGGCGATCTTTGTCACAAGATTGTTCATTGACAAATATACGGTCAATGGAAAGTCGTTGACATGTTCAACGGGTCTGACCAAAAACTTATTCAAAGATGTTGCCATTGGGTTTCTTGCCAAGCGCAAAGTGGCCTATGGCTTGTCGGGTGTTTTATTAGTCATCAGTATCGGTTCTTTATTCACTAATGGTTTGAATCAAGGTATCGATTTCGTTGGAGGTCGCACTTATACCGTGCGCTTTGATCGTGATGTGAATGCTCTAGAGGTTCAAAATGATTTGATTGCCGTTTTCGAAAGTGCAGAAGCCAAGACTTACGGCGGTAATAATCAATTGAAAATTTCTACAAAATATAAGGTAGAAGAGACGGGAGCAGAGGTTGATGTAGAAATTGAACAAATGCTTTTCAGTGCTCTTGGTGTCTACTTGCCAGAAGGTATGGATTACGATGCCTTTGTGACTGACGATGACAATAAGACCGCTGGTCGAATGGAATATTATAAGGTGAGTCCAACTATTGCGGATGACATCAAATCGTCTTCTTTCTGGGCAGTGCTTGGCTCTTTGGTGGTCGTATTTTTATACATCTTACTGCGATTCAGAAGATGGCAATTCAGTTTAGGAGCTGTTGCCGCTGTTTTTCACGATGTTTTAATCGTTCTTGGCGTGTTTTCATTGACTTATCGTTTCATGCCGTTCAGCATGGAAATCGATCAATCCTTTATTGCGGCAATTCTTACCGTAATTGGGTACTCCCTCAACGATACGGTGGTTGTATTTGACCGAATTCGAGAATTTTTCAACGAGCACAACTCATGGAAAATGAATAGAATTATTGACTCTGCTTTGAACAGCACATTGAGCCGTACATTAAATACGTCTGTAACGACCCTAATTGTGCTCCTGACCATTTTCATGCTGGGTGCAGAATCTATACGCGGATTGATTTTCGCCTTGATTGTCGGAGTTGTAGTCGGTACATACTCGTCATTGTTCATTGCAACACCGGTTTTCTTCGACTCTGTGAAGAAGCGAGGTATTGATTTAGCGGACAAAAAGGAAGAGGAAGACCAATAGAAACGGTTCCTCTATCATATAAAAAAGCCCACTCATTCGAGCGGGCTTTTTTATATGATCACAGGGCTGTATTAGGGTGAGGCTAATCTGTTGTCAAGCGGCTGAATGCTGCCTGATCGATAGGCAGTAATTTCCATTTGGCGACTAGTCCAGCATTGACTTCTAACACGTATTTGGCAGGCTTGCCAGAATATAATGGCGTTTGGTCATAGGGCTTTGCATCGCGAAGCACATTGACAATTCTGAGGTCTTGATCAAAAAAAATAAGATCAAGCGGAATGGCCGTGTTTTTCATATGGAAGCTCAGTGGTGATTCTTTTTCAAAAATAAAAAGCATGGCTTGATCCTCCTTCATCGAGGTCCGATACATCAGTCCAGTTTGTGTGGCATAATCGTCTTCAGCGATCTCAATATCCAGGGTCACAATAAGTGAATCCGTAGGGACTCTTGTCAAGGTCAGCTCGCCTCCTTTTTTGAAGTCAATCGTTCTGGTCAGATTAATGTCTTGTTTTTTATCGCCACATTGTGTGAGCGACAGTACAAGAACACACCAAGCCAGTGGTCTTAAAATTTTTTTCATGACTGAATAGGTTTTTTGATGCTTCGCCAAATGAGGTATATGCCCAGAAATATAAATGGAATGCTGAGCCATTGGCCTGTAGTCAATGTATTGCCAAAGGCGGATTCGAATCCTCCCTGACTCTTCTTAAAATATTCTACAACAAATCTGATGCTCCATAGCAAGATCAGAAATAAGCCAAACAAGTAACCNGCTTGTTGTCGTTTTTNGGTCTGCCAATAAGTCCACCACAAGATCACGAAGGTGATGATGTAGCCCGCCGCCTCATACAGTTGAGCAGGATGTCTGGCAAAATCTTCGCCGTTATTGGCAAAGACCACGCCAAAATCAGTACCTGTGGCGTGACCCACAATTTCTGAATTCATGAAGTTGCCAAATCGTACCAAAACAGCACCCAAAGCGACAGGTATGACGATGCGGTCAAAAAGCCAAAGAAGACTTTTGTGGAGTACTTTTTTGTGATATAAGTACATAGAAATGATGATGCCAATAGCTGCACCGTGACTCGCTAGTCCTCGGAATCCCGTGAAAGCAAATCCGCCAGTAAATTTGAAAGGAAGGAAAACAGAAAAGAAGTCCTCTTTGAAGAGTTCGGGCTGGTAAAAGACGACATGGCCCAGGCGCGCACCGATCAAGATTGCCAAGACCATATAGACAAATAAACTATCGAGCTTTTCGATCGCGATCTGTTCGCGATTAAAGATGCGTTTCATGATATACCAGCCCAAAGTGAAGGCCAAAACAAACATGAGACTATAATATTGAAGGGTATAAAAGCCAAGGTCTAAACCTTCTGAAGGCGCCCAGGTGATGCTGGTGAATGGTAGCATGATTTAATTTTAAGGTAAATATAGAAAACTCCCAGGGTTCAGTTGGGGGGTGCACTCATTTTTTGTTGCGCTCGGGTACCGGATCGTGGCCTTGACCGCCCCATGGGTGGCATTGACTAATGCGCTTTATGGCAAGCCATCCACCACGCCAAAATCCATGNACGCTTAAGGCCTGGTAGGCATAATGAGAACAAGTAGGGTCAAAGCGACATGTTGATGGGGTNAGTGGAGAGATCGCATATTGATAGATCTTAATGAGGCCTAAAAATGGCCAAATCAACCATTTCACGAATTTGGATTTTTGAGTGAAAAACTAGTGCCGTCCTTGCCATCTTTTAACTGAATTCCAGCTTCTTGCAAACGGTCTCTTATGGCATCACTCGTGGCAAAATCCTTATTGGCTCTTGCTGATTTGCGCAGATCAATTAATAAATCCATCGCGCTTTTGAGGTGATCATGATCTTGTCGGCCTTCTTGTGGTGGAGTCAGTCCTAGAACATCAAATAAAAACGCTTTCATTGTTTGGCACAAGAGGGCTAAGTCTTCTTGATTGACTTGTGTACTTCCATCAGCTATAGTGTTGATGAATTTGGCCCCTTCGAACAATTGGGCAATCAAAATAGGACTATTGAAATCATCATTCATGGCGTCATAACAGGATTGACGCCATGCTGTCACATCAATTTCTGATGAAGTGCCCTTTGGACTCGCGGGCAGCTGGTCCATAAGCGCCACAGCATCCATAAGGCGATAAAAGCCTTTTTCACTGGCCATTAAGGCATCATTCGAAAAATCCAAAATACTCCGGTAATGCGCTTGATACATGAAAAATTTGGCGACAGTGGGGTCGATGGCTTTACTCATTTTGTCATTATCCCCAGAAAAAAGTGCCCCTGGCAAGATATGATTACCGGTGGATTTTGCCATTTTTTTGCCATTGAGCGTCAGCATATTGGCATGCATCCAAAACCGGACTGGACTTGTTTTGTTGCAGGCCTCTGCTTGGGCAATCTCACACTCATGATGTGGAAATTTCAGGTCCATGCCACCACCATGAATATCAAATTGTTCGCCAAGATATTTGGTACTCATCGCCGTACATTCCAAATGCCATCCTGGAAATCCATCGCTCCAAGGTGATGGCCATCGCATGATGTGTCTTGGTTCTGCTTTTTTCCATAAAGCAAAATCTTGAGGATTTTTTTTCTCACTTTGGGCCGCAAGTTCTCGAGTATTGGCGATCATATCTTCAAGTTTGCGTCCGCTGAGCTTGCCATAAGATTGATCTTCGTTGAAACGCACCACATCAAAATAAACAGACCCGTTAGTGATGTAGGCGTAACCTGATTCGAGAATTTGCTCAATAATGGCTATTTGCTCTATGATATGTCCGGTTGCAGTAGGCTCAATGCTTGGTGGCAACGCATTGAATTGTGCCATGACTTGGTGGAAATCTACCGTGTAGCGCTGCACAACTTCCATGGGTTCAAGAGATTCTAATCTTGCTTTTTTAGCAATTCGATCTTCTCCCGAATCTGCGTCATTTTCTAGGTGTCCAGCATCAGTAATGTTGCGGACATAACGGACTTTATAGCCCAGATGTTGCAGGTATCTGTAGACCAAGTCAAATGACAAGAAAGTGCGGCAATTGCCCAGATGTACATTATTGTAGACCGTTGGACCGCAGACATACATGCCAACGAAACCCTCATTTAGGGGGGTGAAGGTTTCTTTTTCCTTAGTTAGGGAATTATATAAATGAAGTCGTTGGGCTTCTGGTCGCATGGTCCTTAAGTCGCAATTAAAATGATGTGGGTAACTTGATGTAATCTAGAAATTCTTGTCGTGTGTCTTTTTCTTTGAAACGGCCACCAAATTCACTCGTTACAGTGCTGCTATCAATGTCTCGAATACCACGGGAATTGACACAAAGGTGCTTTGCATCAATCACACAAGCGACATCTGGGGTGTTCAGGATGAGTTGCAATTCGGCCACAATTTGCATGGTTAATCGCTCTTGGACCTGAGGGCGTTTGGCAAAATAGTCGACAATTCTGTTCATTTTTGACAAACCCACAACAGTACCATTAGAAATATAGGCAATATGGGCTTTTCCGACGATGGGCAACAAGTGATGTTCACAAGTCGAGTAAAGTGTGATGTTTTTTTCCACCAACATTTCGCCGTATTTGTATTTATTGTCAAAAGTTGAGGCTTTCGGTTTTTGATCAGGGTGTAGCCCTGAAAAAATTTCCTGTACAAACATTTTCGCGACCCGTTTCGGTGTGCCTTGTAGGCTATCATCATTGAGGTCCATGCCAAGTGTTTCGAGGATGTGACGCACATCCGTTTCAATGATTGACATCTTTTCCTCGTTACTTTTGTCAAAGGCATCTGCACGCAAGGGTGTTTGGGCAGAAGTGCCGATGTGATCTCCGCCAAGAAGATCAATGTCATTTAATTGATTTTCTAATTTCATCTATAAGTTGTAGTAGTCATTACTAATTAAAAAACAAAGATACACATAAGGTGATTCTTACGAAAATTGTTGTCTATTTTAACCCTTTAATTATTAGGGTCTCCTATTTTTTTTTTAATTTACGCCTCCTAAAGAACCTTCATGAAAAAGATTTTTCTACTCCCCATAATTTTCTTTTCTTTCTTATTGAACGCCCAGGTTCCATTGACCAGAACTGTGCCCCAAATATTGGGTAAATACGATTTCACGGCAATAGGAAATACGCTAAATGCCTCGCAAAACCCTAATCCATGTGTTTTGTTGCCCGAAAGCTCGGCAACGTTGAACCTAGGGCCGACACAGACCTTCTTTCAGGCCCACATGTATTGGTCAGCCTCCGGGCCTGCTGATGACACCGTGACCTTGAATGGATCTACTGTTACGGCATCAAGGACGTTTACATTAAACAATAGCTTTGGATTGTTCAATTCTCACTATGCAGATGTGACCAATATTGTCGCTGCCAACGGAAATGGAACCTACACCTTTGCCGATTATTTAGGCACTATTCCTTGTGGCAATACGACAAATTATGGAGGATGGATGATTTACATCATTTATGGCGAGCCGACCTTGCCCCAAAATCAGATCAGTTTATTTGATGGATTTGACTATGTGGGTGCCGGAAATTTTTCTCTAGACATCACCCTTACAGGTATTGATGTGGCGACAGATGATTTGGCTAAAATTGGTTTTTTGGCATGGGAAGGTGATGCAGCGCTTGCCAATCAAGAGACTTTGACCATCAATACAATTCTTATTGATAATCCTCCGCTTAACCCTGGTGATAATGCCTTTAACGGGACCAATAGCTATACCAATTCCTCTACTTTATGGAATATGGATTTGGATTTTTATGATCTTCAAGGGATTGTGCAGCCAGGAGATACTCAGGTGGATATTGCGCTGACGTCGGGGCAAGATCTGGTGATTGTCAATAATGTAATTACTGCTGTGAATTCAGAAATTCCAGATGCCGCCATTACGATTGATGGCTTAGATGTGATTTGTGATAATGGTCAGAATTTGTTTGTGGATTATACGGCCTTGAATTTAGAGTCTACGAGTCCTTTGTCTTCCGGGACTAGAATTGATTTCTACTGGCAGAACGTCGGCGGTGGTCCATTAAATTACTTAGATACTGTTTTTACTGTTGCAGATATCCCTGTGAACGGTTCGGAGCCTGGAAATACCATTTTGAATTTGGTTGGGACACCACCTCAATTTGTTTTAGTGGCAATTATTGACCCGGCAAATTCGATTTTAGAAATCGATGAGGATAACAATTCGGATGATCTGTTCATTGATACCACCCAGCCCTTCTCTTTGGGGGGTAATATCGAGAGTTGTGACGGGCTTTTAGTGACCATAGATACGGGAGTTTCTTCTGCTTTGTTTACTTGGCAATGGTATAAGGATGGGAATTCTATACCTGGCCAGACAGGCTCAAGTATCGATGTCACGACCAACGGTCTTTATACCGTGGAAGGATTTGAAGGCCCTTGTTTTATTACCGATACTATTGAGGTCTTCTTCAATGAGCCACCAACGGCATTTCCTCCACAAGATTTATTCAAGTGTAATGATGGAGTCACAAGTGGCAGTTTCGACCTCACGGAAAATGATGACGACCTACTTGGTGCTCAGGATCCAGATGATTATGTTGTCAAGTATTATGAAACATTGTTAGACAGCCAAGACGACACCAATGAAATTGCTGTACCAACAGGCTATTTTATAACGCTACCATCTCCGCAGACTATTTTTGCTCGCGTGGAGCGCACCGATGGTTTGTGTTTCGACTTGGCGCAATTCAAAATTTACTTTACCCGAGTGATTGCGGGTACTCCTGAAACCATAGAAGTTTGTGACAATGACAATAATGGTTCGGAACCAGTAGATTTGCCGCTCACGTATGACACTCAAGTTCTTGACGGTGAATTAGCCGCAGACTATTTGATTACTTATCATAATGATCCGGCTGATGCGGCGGCGGGCACCAATGTACTCCCTGTGCCTTATGATGTTCCCGTGCCAGGGGAACTCATTTATGCCCGACTGGTCAATTTTGATGACTTGACTTGTTTCGATGTGGTCAGTGTTTTTGTTATTGTAAACGCCCCTCCTGTTCCAGGATTTGTTGCTCCTTATGTTGTTTGTGATGCGGACAACGATGGTTTTGCTGCTTTTGATTTGGAGGAGTTTACGGTTGGTTTAG
>JGI26081J50195_1000066_pt1 | contig 40265 bp, 36 predicted proteins | sample SaaInl74LU_5_DNA_FD_50195 | JGI IMG/M metagenome (IMG submission 50195) | reverse complement strand
ACAGTAGCTGAATTGCGCTTTATTCAATCACAATACATGGCTTTTTTTGATGAGATGGGCGGGTTTATGTCGTTTTTGATGCCTCAAGTGAGTGGATTACAAATGCGCTTTGCTGATGAGACATTAAATCATTCGGTAAATCAGTATGTATCTATCGTTCAAGGCGTATTGAGAATATCATCACAACAACTTAATGAGCTTAACACCATTAATTTACCGCAAGCACCATTGCGGATAACTGCTCTGACATCATCAAAGTAATAAGTTAACCACCCAGGTAGTTCAGTTGATATAAAATTTGTTTTTCTAAACGATTAACAGCTTCTTGGCCTGCAGCATAAAGTTCTTGGGCTTTTTCAAATTCTAAAATACCTATGTCACGCAGATGTGGTTCAATTAAGATATCGGGTGGATCACCTGCTAGCCGAGAACGAGTGACCCGAGCTTGCATGATGTCTAAGCTATTACTCATGACACTCATGATCCCTGGGGGAGATTGTTCACTTTCTTTTGGATCTGGCGTAAACCAACTTCTAAATAAACTTTGGTGTTTGTGTAATTTCTCATCTGTTTTTTGCTGCGCGGCTTTATGCGCTGTAATATTTTTATCTTGCATTTCAGGTCGAAAATCAGCGCTTAAATTGACTGCAATGACAAAGTCTGCACCCAAACGTCTGCATAAATTAACAGGGACTGGGTTAACTACTGCACCATCTACCAGCCAACGATTTTCATATTGAACGGGTGCAAATAATGCAGGTATTGAGCATGACGCACGAACTGCATTAACCACCGGGCCTGATTGAAATACAATCTCTCGACCTGAATATAAATCAGTGGCAGTAATAGCAAAGGGTTTATCCATATCTTCAAAATTTTCAGCAGAAAACTCATCGGCTAACAGTTTAAATACTTGTTCACCACTGGCTAAACCGCCACGACTGATCCCGATACCTAGTAAGCGTAAAACTTGCCATTCGCTTAAATCAAATGCCCAATCTTTTAATCTATCAAGATTGCCTGAAGCATACGCAGCTCCAACATAAGCACCAATCGAGCAACCAGAAACAATATCAATTTTAATGCCTAATGCTTCAAGCGCATCAATTATCCCTAAATGCGTCCATCCTCTAGCCGCACCAGCTCCAAGAGCTAATCCGATTTTCATTAATTAACCTCAACAACGTGAATACTATCTAAGCTGGATGACGTTGACTGTATTGACGGTGGATCAAAGGCAATGTCACCTTCAGCATTCACTTCACCTGTTGCTTTTATCTCAGAGAACGCAAATAAATCACTATCACATAAATGGGATGGGACGACTTGTTGCAATGACTTCGCCATTGAAGCAATACGAGTAGGGAAGCGTTCATGCCAATCTTGTAACATCATTTTTATTTGTTTACGTTGCAGGTTTTCTTGGGAACCACATAAATTACAAGGAATAATAGGGTACTGCTGTATTTGGCTATACTGAGCAATGTCACTCTCCGCACAAAACGCTAAAGGTCTGATGACGACATGCTCACCATTATCTGAGACGAGTTTTGGGGGCATCGATTTTAATTGCCCGCCATGAAACATGTTCAATAATAAGGTTTCCAGCATATCGTCACGGTGGTGACCAAGTGCAATTTTGGTAGCGCCATACTCTTTTGCAGTACGGTATAAAATGGCGCGACGTAATCTAGAACATAACGCACAGGTAGTTTTACCTTCAGGGGTCTTCTCTTTGACGATACTATATGTGTCTTCTGTGACTATATAATGTTCGATGTCTCGCTGAGTTAAATATTCAGGCAGTATATGTGCAGGGAACCCTGGTTGCTTTTGATCTAAGTTTACTGCAAAGATGGCAAAGTTAATGGGGGCAACTTGTTGAAGGTACAATAAGTTGTCTAACATGGTATATGAATCTTTGCCGCCAGATAGGCAGACCATGACACGATCACCTTCCTCAATCATATTGTATTGTGTAATCGCTTGCGCTGTTTGTTTACGGAGTTTTTGTTGGAGTTTTTCTTGATTCATATTTTTGCCCAAATAGTGCTTAGGTAAAATTATAAACTGATTAATGTTTTGGTGATACAAAACCGTCGGGTTTGATGGTTAAAACATCACATTTGATATTATTCATTATATGTTCTGCGGTATTTCCTAATGTAAACCCGTTTAGACTTCCTGTGCTGCCACTTCCAATAATCAATAAATCCGCATTAATATTAGAGGCAACATTGGGTATTACTTGTTCAGGTAGCCCTTCTTTTACATATAAATTAGCATGTTGAATTCGATGACGTAAGCCAAAATTATTCATTGCTTGTTTGTGATGATTACGAATAGCAACGTTCAGTGAGTTAAATGTAAAAGCAGGACTAGATTTAGCTAACGGTAAGGGAATATGAGGGTAAGCATTGACTAGATAAAGATTACTGGAAAATAATTTTGCAAAATCTTCAGCAGTGGTAGTGAGTTTTTCATTAAGATCTGTATGGCTTTTATCTTCGTCACCCGTATTAACCGCAGTCAAAATATCATCATAAGACGGCCATTCATTATGCTTAACTAGTAACACTGGTATTGGGGATTTTCGCATTAAATGCCAATCAAGCGGGGTAAATACTAAACTAGTGACGACATCATGATGTTTGGTCGATTTAATAATGATATCTGCTTGTTCATCTTTAGCCGTTTCTACAATGCTGTCGTATACCCGCTTGTGCCAATTAATTGCGGTAACCGTTTGCGATGGTAAGTCGTATGTTTCAATAAGCTCAGATAACGCTTGATATTGATCAGATATATATTCAGCGCGAAATTCCTCACGCTCACTGGATGACATCATCGTAGTCATATCATAACTAGGATGATAAACAGATAATAACACCATGAGTTTTGCGCCGGTCTTATTAACCAAATCAATACCGCGACTTAAAGCGGGTTGTTGTAATTGATTAGGCTCAATAACGACGAGTACAGAGTTAATGTCTATCATGGTGTATCCAAAAGTAATCAAATATTACTGTATTCTTAATATAGTAAACATACTATTACTGTGTAAAGTAAAGATAACACAAATGTGGATTGATATGATGTGGATCAAAGAACATCTGCGATTAACAAGNTAATTGCTGCATGAGTTCATGATGTAGCCCTTTAGACTTAGCCAACATTAAATCATACTCCAGTATTTCTATAAGTTTACCGTCGACAGTAATTAATTTTTCTTTTTGAAAACGTGTCAGTAAACGAGAAATTGTTTCAATCGTTAACCCTAGGTAATTACCAATTTCATTTCGAGTGATGGTTAAATTAAATTGCTTTTCCGAAAAGCCTCTTTCGGCATAACGCTGGGATAAATGAGTTAGAAAATACAATAAACGTTCTTCGGCTTTGCGTTTATTTAAGAGCATCATTAACTCATGTTTTTGTTGTATGTCGCTACTCATGAAGCTCATAATTTGTTTGCGTAATTTTGGGAAACGTTCCGCCATCTCATCTAGCATATGATATGGTAATTCACACACCATTGATGTTTCCAAAGCAATAGCACTAGATTGATGAGTTTGCGCATCTAATGAATCAAATCCGATTAAGTCTCCTGGTAAATGAAAACCGACGACCTGTTCTTGTCCATCTTCAGTTCGGATGACGGATTTAAAAGAACCACTTCTGACAGCGAACAATGATTTAAATGGGGTATCTTCACTAAATAAGACATCGTGTTTCTGTAAGGGTTTTTTGCGCTCTATAATGTCATCCAATGATTCAAGTTCATTATCATTTAAACTGACAGGTAAGCACAAATGAGAGAAGCTGCATGATTGGCAGTGTATTGAGAAATCCATTTTGGTCATAATTTTTCACGCGCTGTCTAAAATATTAAAAGTATTTATTAATTTTTTTTCCAGTTTAGTCCAATAATCCCCAAATTAACATCGTTATTGCACTGATGATCATGAGTAAAGATATTAACTTTCTCAGCCAATGTTGTGAAAATAAGTCATGAATAAATTGTCCACTCATGCTCGTTGCAAACATCGCGGGAAGAGTGCCAACACCAAAGTAAAACATGACCATCGCTCCTTTGAAAGCATCCCCGGAAGTCATTGACCAAGNTAAAGTTGAGTATACTAATCCGCANGGCAACCANCCCCAGATCATACCGTAAGGCATTGCTTTTAAAGCATTATTTAATGGTAAAAAACGCTTTGATAATGGCTTTATGCGATTGAAAAAATGCCCACCAAAACGTTCTAACCATGTCAGGCTTTGCGTATAACCACCAATGTAAATACCCAATAATAGAAGTAGAACACTCGAAATGAAAAGTAAGATATCGGCTGAAATGAAAGTATGTTGGGATAGCATTGAGCCGGAATAACCTACGATTGCCCCCATGAGTGAATAGCTGAAAATCCGACCAAAGTTGTACGCCATNAGCAGACGCATACGTCCGACTTTTGGCGTGGCACTGAATAATAAGCTGCTTGCGATGCCGCCGCACATTCCCACACAATGCACACCTCCGGCAAGACCAATTAACAATGCTGTAATGTAGATAGGGTCCATTAGGCGTCTTTGTCAGATGATGGCGGATTTTTACTAGGCGTAATATCATCATCAAANAGGATAGAGGANCCTTGTCGTTCTAAATCTTCAAACTGATTGGCTTTAACCGCCCAAAAAAATATAACGATGGCCAATGCAACGATGATGATTGCTATGGGAATGAGTACATAAATGACGTTCATGAAAGGGGCCTTGTAGATTCAAATTTGAGTAACCTTGATGAATTATACACTACGATGATTGAGCTTAACGACATACCAAGTGCTGCCATCCACGGTGTGAGAAAACCAGCGATACCAAAAGGTAAGATCAATAGATTATAACCCAGTGCCCACATGAAATTCTGTTTAATCACGATTTTACAACGTTGCGCTAATGCTAATAATAAAGGTAATGATGCAATGGATGGTTGTAAAAATAATATATCAGAAGCATTTTTGGCTAAATCAGAAGCGTTACCGACACTGACAGAGACATTTGCTTGAGCTAATACAGGTGAATCATTGATTCCATCGCCTAACATCAATATCCGATCGCCTTGTGCTTGATATGAACGCACCGCATCTAATTTGTCTTCGGGTGAGCATTGGGCAAAGCCAGAAGGGATATTCAACATATTAGAAACCGCTTCGACATTAGCTTGCGAGTCTCCACTGAGTATCGATTGTTTGAGAAAACGAAGTTGCTCAATAGTGTCTAAAGTATCGGCTTTTAACGCGTCATCTAACCAAATAGCGCCTAACAAAGAAGTATCATCTTCAACATAAATCGTCGCGTCATGGATCTGAGGATGCTCAGATATTTGATTTTGGTGGCGCATGAATTTAGCTTGGCCACATCGGTAAGTCTGCGAGTTAATACAACCTTCAACGCCTAAATTTAGATGTTGTTTAGGGTCAATGACTGGATAAACGTCATATTCAGAAAAAGCGCGAGCAATCGGATGCTCTGAGTATTGCTCCAGACTCGATACTAAAGTTAACAGTTCTGATTCAGTCATATTGCTAATTGAAGTAGTGTGCTTAATGCTAAATTTACCTTGCGTCAGGGTCCCCGTTTTATCAAATACGACATGATTAATATCGGTGAGTGCTTCAAGTACATTAGCTTGTTTAAGTAATATCCCGGATTGTTGTAAACGTGCCATCGCAGAGGTTAATGCTGATGGTGTCGCTAAACCTAATGCACATGGGCAAGTGGCTATCAAAATAGAGACTGTGATCCAAAACGCATCAGGATTGCCTAATGTATCCCACGTAATGTAAGTGGCAGTAGCAATTACTAATACCGCGCTAACAAAATATTGTGATAAGCGATCTGCCATTAGGGCTATCGCTGGTTTTTGTGCCATAGCGTTGGTTTGCAGGCGAAGTATTTGGTTGACTAATGCGTATTTGAGTTCACTGGTCACAGTGACTTCTATACTTTGATGCTGGTTTAATGTTCCACCATATACAGGTTGACCTGTTGATTTGGTTACTGGTGCAAACTCACCTGTTAACATCGATTCATCAATATGCGTACACCCATGTCTGATGATGCCATCAATGGGGATAATTTCACCAGGTTTAACGAGTACAATTTGCCCTGGCTGTAATGATTTAGCCGTAACAATTGACACTTCTGCGGTGTCAGGATGTAATACCGAAGCACTCACGGGTACGTATTTCATGGTATTAGAGGCAATTTCCGTCGCCTTGTATCTTGCACGGTGCTCTAAAAAGCGGCTAGTTAATAAGAAAAAGATAAACATACAAATGGATTCAAAAAATACTTCACCTGTATGGAGGGTGGTGGCTTTAATTCCCGCAAAATAGGTTCCGAGAATAGCAATAGTCACCGGTACATCCATATTTAAGCGACGTTGACTGATCGCTTTGAACGCGCCTAGATAAAAAGTTGAGCCCGAATAAAACACCACGGGTGTCGTTAACACTAAGCTGATCCATTGAAAATATTCACGCATGACGGCATCAATATTACCTAACCAATCAAAATAAAACCCCATGGATAACATCATGACTTGCATGGTCATGATCCCAGCTAAGCCAAGTTGTTTAATGAAACGCTTATGCTCTTTTTGGTAGGTTAATTCATGTTGTTCTGGCGAAAAGGGTTGGACTTCATAACCTAATGTAGATAATCCACTTAGAATCGCGGATAGTGAAATTTTCTTAGGATCCCATTTAATTGAAGCTCGCGCTGCACTTACATTGACTGCGTTTTGGACAATGCCATCTTGTTTCACTAAATGCCGTTCAATCAGCCAGCCACATGCAGCACACGTGATCCCTTCAATGGTGAGCTGAACTTCTTTTAACTCACCCATATCAAGCACAAAATCAGTTTGTAATTCTGGCGCATCATAGATACTAAGTTTAGCAAGTAAAGCAGCCTGTTCTTCTGCTGAAGGTGCTTGAATGGCTTTTTCGGTGCGAAATTGATAATAATCAGTTAATTGATTATCGACAATAGATTGAGCAACAGCTTGACAACCAGGACAACACATAACACGTGGTTCATCAAAAACACGCACAACGAACTCATGATCGTTAGGAGCATCTAAGCCACAATGAAAACACGTGATTTGCATTGGTTGTCTCAATCAATATTAAAAATCTGGCGCAAATGTAATTGGGCCAGAATAGGGGAGTTGTAGAGTTTGTTGAATTTTCCATTCATCGTCTTGCGGTAGCAATGATACACGCCATTTACCTTCAATCGATTCATCATGCGAACCACGATAAAATCCATTGGCATCGCGAGCCAACAACAGCGTAAAATCTCTTGCCGCTATAGTGACATGATAGAAGTTTAATTTCAGTGCAGTACCTTGAGTAGGTGCACCATCTATGAACTCAACAGACACTAAATTGTCTTTTATGCGGACGCGGGCATCAATACCTAATTGTAATGCGCGTTCAAATTTATCTAAACGCGTATTAATACCACGACCTTCTTTATAATATTCATCCACAACCAAATCATTTTGAGTCGTTACTGCTAACTTGGCATAGTTGAGTGAAAATATCATTGATGACAGTGGTACGATAATTAAAAACCATGGCCAGAATTGTTTGTACCAGGGATTATTATCAGAAGACGGGTCAGTATTACTCATCTACGCTCCAAAATTGCTAAGTATATAATATCATTAAAAAAGCCCCGTAAAAACGAGGCTTTAATCATACCATATATTTACTATTTGTTAGACAAACTGTAAATATAAGCGGAAACAACATGTATCTTATCGTCTCCAAGTGTTTTATTAAATGCAGGCATTACACCATTACGACCGTAAGTTAAGGTTTCGGTAACAGCACGTTTACTACCGCCGTATAACCAAATATTATCAGTCAAGTTTGGTGCACCGATCATTTGGTTACCTTTTCCGTCCATACCATGACAAGCGGCACAAGCCATAAAGCGTGTTTTTCCTTTATCGGCAAGCGCTTGATTTACTTGGCGACCAGATAAACTTAACGTGTACTCGACAACTTCTTTAATACCTTCTTCGCCAAATGCATCTAACCAAGCTGGCATCATTGCATTACGACCACGCTGTAAAGTCTCAACGATCTTGTTAGCAGTGCCACCATATAACCAATCATCATCAGTCAGGTTAGGGAAGCCGCCATTTTGACCACGTGCATCGGAACCATGACATTGAGCACAATTTTGTAAAAAGAGACGTTGGCCCACTTTTAACACATCTGCATGCTCTTCATTGCTCGCTAAAGTCTCAATATCAACTTTTGCGTATTCAGCAAAGATAGGATCATATTTTTCATTTGCGAATTTTATTTCACGGTCATATTGCACCAGCGCACCTGATTCAATCGAAGCTTGTAACGCTTGTTCAGATTCTTCTAAAGAAAGAATTGTTTGATTAGAACTTTGCCAACCTAATAATCCTTTGTATGCACCTAAACCAGGGTAGAGGGCTAAATACACTAGAGCCCAAACAATAGTAATGTAGAATAATATTGTCCACCAACGTGGTAGCTGATTATTTAATTCAACGATGCCATCAAACTCATGACCCATTGATTCGCCTTCTTTGACACCAGTTTTATTCGATAAACACCAACGCAATAGCATGTAGCTACCGGCGATAGAGCCTAATGTAATTATTGATATCCATATTGTCCAAAACGTCGTCATGTTTAAGACTCCTGTTTGTTTTTTGTATTCGGTTTTGCTTCATCATCAAACACTAGGTTTGCCGCTTCTTCGAAACGATCTTTATTACGGCTGCTAAATGCCCAATAAAGTACACCTATAAATGCGATGAAGACGATAACAGTAAAGATACTGCCGATGATAGCCTGATCCATTATTTTAAATGTGTCCCAAGAGATTGTAAGTAAGCAATCAATGCTTCCATTTCAGTTTTACCTTCAACGGCGGCTTTAGCTCCAGCAATATCTTCATCGGTATACGGCACACCAAAATCTCTGAATAACGATAATTTATCTGCTATCAATTCACCGTCTAATACATTTTCCGCTAACCATGGGTAACCGGGCATGTTAGATTCTGGTACAACGTTTCGTGGATTCAGTAAATGAACACGATGCCACTCGTCAGAATAACGACCGCCAACACGTGCTAAATCTGGACCTGTACGCTTTGAGCCCCATAAAAATGGACGCTCCCAAACAGACTCGCCTGCAACTGAATAGTGACCATAACGCTCCGTCTCAGCGCGGAAAGGACGGATCATCTGTGAATGACAGCCAACACAACCTTCCCGTATATAGATGTCACGACCTTCCATTTGCAATGCTGTGTATGGTTTAAGACCTTTCACCGGTTCCATCGTTTGTTGTTGAAACATTAATGGGGTAATTTGTGCCATAGCGCCTAAAGCGATCGCAAATAAAACCAAAACCGTTAATAGACCAACATTCTTTTCAATCAACTCATGTGGATTTTTCATGCTTATCTCCTTATGCCGTCGCTACAGCTACATCATTGACTGTATCAGTCTTTGGTGCACGTATAGTTTTGTAACAGTTATAAGCCATGATCAACATACCAGCTACGACGAATGCACCGCCAATAGCACGTAAAATGTAGAAAGGTTTAGAGGCTTCTAAAGATTCAACAAAGCTGTATGTTAATGTGCCATCAGCGTTTACGGCACGCCACATTAGCCCTTGAAGTACTCCTGACATCCACATGGCAACGATATATAACACAACGCCAATTGTCGCTAACCAGAAATGCACATTAACTAGAGACGTACTGTACATTTTTGGCTGACCAAACAAGATTGGAATAAGGTGATAAACAGAACCAATTGATACCATAGCTACCCAGCCCAATGCACCAGAATGAACGTGACCAATGGTCCAATCCGTATAATGTGATAAAGCATTGACTGTTTTAATTGCCATCATAGGACCTTCAAAGGTCGACATACCGTAGAACGATAATGAAACAATTAAGAAACGTAATACAGGATCTGTACGTAATTTATGCCAAGCACCCGATAATGTCATGATACCGTTAATCATTCCGCCCCAAGAAGGTACAAATAGAATAATCGACATCGCCATACCCAGCGATTGAGTCCAATCAGGTAAAGCGGTGTAATGTAAATGGTGCGGTCCAGCCCATATGTACAAAGAGATTAATGCCCAAAAATGCACAATAGATAAACGGTATGAATATACTGGGCGACCGGCTTGTTTAGGAACAAAGTAATACATCATACCTAAGAAACCAGCGGTTAAGAAGAAACCAACAGCATTATGTCCATACCACCACTGCATCATTGCATCAACTGCACCTGCATAAATGGAATAAGATTTAGTGAATGATACGGGAATCGCCATTGAATTACCGATATGTAATACCGCAACGGTTAGCATAAAGGCACCGAAGAACCAGTTTGCTACATAAATATGAGAAGTTTTTCGAATCACTAATGTGCCGAAAAAATTAATAATATAGGCTAACCAAACGATGGTGATAAGAATATCAATAGGCCATTCAAGTTCTGCATATTCTTTTGATGAAGTTAACCCAAGTGGTAATGTCACCACGGCAGAAACGATAACAGCTTGCCAACCCCAAAAAGTAAACGCAGCCAGTTTGTCCGAGAATAAACGTACCTGAGAAGTTCGTTGAACTACATAAAATGACGTTGCAAATAATGCACAGCCACCAAAAGCAAATATTACTGCATTTGTATGAAGTGGGCGTAAACGTGAATAGGTTAACCAAGGGATATCAAAATTAAGTGCTGGTGCAAATAACTGTATGGCTAGTAATAAGCCAATTGACATGCCTATGATCCCCCATATTACGGTCATCACCGTAAATTGCCTAACAACTTTATAGTTATAGTTAGGTTGAACTTGAGTAGTCTCGTTCATCGGGTCGTTCTTCCATTGTTAAATTAAAATTCTTTATGATAATTAAGCCTGTTTTGTGTAAATAAACAGTTTTAGCCATTACAATTATTGGCTCTTAACGCACATGGGTGTGAATGATATAGTGTTTAAAAACAAATTGGTAGGCTAAGTAAGCGATGGTTGATCAAGGTCAATACATTTAACATTTTGTTAACTTTAAAGTGGTAAAAACCTAACATGAAGCAGTTAAATAATTCACAAAAAACACTATTTTTGCTGACATTTGCGAGTACATTGATAATTATCTATATGCTAAATAGCACTTTATTAAAGAAAAACTCTTATACTTGTACACTTTATCTTCAAAAATGTGACATACAGTTAAATGAGGGCCCTTTACAGGTTGTTATTCTTGAGCAATTAGTCGTAGAAGAGTTAATTCCCGTCAAAATTAGTTTACCCACACCATTAAAAGTTGAACAAATACACATTGAAGGGATCAATATGTATATGGGGAAAAGCCCAGTACATCAAATTTCAGATATATATACAGATTTAAGCTCAGTTCAAAATGAATGGGTGGGGGAGTTCTTCTTAGGAAGTTGTGCTCTAGCACAAATGGAATGGCGAATGGTCGTTCAACTAGAAGGTTATGATAAGGCGGTAAATATATTATTTACCACCCATCAATGACTATATTTATAATTGACTTTGGAGATAGTTTTCCAAGCCAAGTGATTTAATCAAACCCAGTTGCTGCTCAAGCCAATGAGCATGATCCATTTCAGTGTCATCTAAGAGAACCAATAACATATCACGAGTGACATAATCGCGTTCTTTTTCGCATAACGAAATGGTTATGCGTAACTGCTCAGCAACCTCATACTCGACCCTTAAATCACTGGCTAACATGTCTGGAACGGTTGTCCCAAGCTGATATCCTGTCCGAGTAACCATATCAGGCTGTCCCTCAAGAAATAACATGCGTTGGATCAATTTAGTAGCATGACCTTTCTCATCGTCAAACTCATGATTAATGCGTTCAAACAGCTTTGTGTAACCCCAATCTTCATACATTTGTGCATGGATGAAATATTGGTCCATCGCAGCTAACTCATAACTAAGTAGGTTATTGAGAGCGTCAATAATAGCGGGTTTACCTTGCATGAGATTGTCTCCTTAAAGTTGTGATTGAAGATATCGGGCTAGTCCCATATCTACGATTTGTTGTTGCTGTGTCAGTAGATAATCTAAGTATTCTTCTTCATCAACTAACTGTTTGGTTAATATGTCACGAGAAACAAAATCTTGGACGGTTTCACACACTTCAATACTATCAATCAATAAAGTAATGTGTGCTTGTTGAAATTTCACATCGCAGGCCAACATTTCTTCTGGATCTTCACCAATGTAAAGTTTACCTAATGCTTGTAAATTAGGTAGCCCCTCTAAAAACAAGATACGCTCAATTAGCTCATCTGCTTGCTTCATATCTTTAATAGATTTTTTATATTCACTGGAGTTTAACGCGGCATAACCCCAATTTTTAAACATCCGTGCATGAAGGAAATATTGGTTAATTGAAGTCAGTTCAGAAGTCAGCACTGTATTGAGTTGGCTTAACAATTGTGGAGTACTCTGCATCGTCATTTTCCTGTTATTAATTAACCTTAGTATAGGTGGTTTTTTCTAAATTTGAAAATTTTTATAATAAAATCAGTATCTTGCTAATGATAATTGTTATTGTTTTGATTTCGAACACACTTTAGCCCATTGTAATGACTCTTCAGCAAAACCTAGTCCAGCTTCAGTAAAGAAATTAAATACCCGATCAACCCCTTTGTTAATTAAAGGCTCCACTTCATCTTCATAGCGAGCAATTGCGGCAATACGACCAGTGTAATTAGCTTGTTTGAGTTGTTGAGTAATGTTGGTTGCGTCTTGAATGGAAGGGAGTGCAATGAGCACTAATTCTATATTGGTAATATCTAAGTTTTCCCACAAATCAATATCTTCACCGTCTCCGATGACAGCATTTTTACCTAAACTAGCCAATTGTTTAATTTTTTCACTATCTGAATCAATACCACAAACACCTTCGCCTAATTGTGTATGGATAGCGTTAAAAGCCCCTTTTCCGACGCGTCCCATACCAATGACAAGTACTTTTGCTGGGCCAAGAGATGGGTAGATATCTTGTTTAAGCGGTATTGCTTTTTCATAGCATTTTATACGATCTTTATTATGACTATAAAATTGGTGTGATTTTTTATACAAAATACTGGTAAAAATAAATGAAAAGGCAGTCGCTATCGCTAAAATAACTAGCCACTGTGCATCTAAGATACCACCTGTTACCGCTACCGCTCCAACAATCAACCCAAATTCACTGTAATTAGACATCATTAGCGACGTTAAATATGCGGTCCTCGCTCGTAACCTTAAACTAATAAATAATCCGAAAAATAACAGGAGTTTGATTGGTAAAAGTAAGCATAATACTAACGCAAAGCTAACTAACTCTAGTGAAGGTAATGCGGTTAATCCAATGGTTAAAAAGAATCCAATTAAGAATAAATCTTTAAAGGCCATTAATGATTTGGACAATTCAGAGGCTTTGGCCTGGCTTGCTAATAAAACACCCGCGATTAATGCGCCTAAATCACCTTTAACACCGAAGTAATCAAATAAGTGATAAGCGCCTAATGCAAAAATGAATCCGGTTAATGGGAGCATTTCACCGTGTCCAGCTCTTGCAACAACGCGGTGTAGTANAGGACGAANTGGTATTAATAGTAATAATAACGCCGCCCAAGCTGAAGGTAATTTCCCAGTTGCGAANACTAAAAAGAGTACCGCAAAGATATCTTGGATAACGAGTATACCTATCGCTAGCTTACCGTGACGAGTTTTAGTTTCTCCCGCTTCGTCTAAGATTTTAACAACACATACCGTGGATGAAAAACTAAATGCAAAACCAATCATCAATGCTGTATGCCATGTAAGGTCGAAGATTGTCGTTGTAAATATAAGACCTAACACAAATACACACACACTACACAAAGCAATCCACAATGTAGTGTGCGCCACAGCACCAACCAGGATCTCTCGTTTCAGTAAATCTTTAATATTCAGCTTTAGCCCTATGGTAAAGAGCATAATAGTAATACCGAGATCAGCAATTGCCTGTAGCGTATCGTTATTTGAATAGCCTACTGCATTAAGTACAAAACCAGCTAATAAAAATCCAATCAGAGGAGGGAGTCGACAAAACTTAGCAATTAAGCCAAACCCAAACGCAACTAACAAAAACATGATATCCATATCGTGGTTATTACCTCTTAATGTTGACCGATAAATCGAATTATTTCATCTGCTGTTTGCTTAGGCGCTTCGAGCATTGGCATATGTCCTAAATCATCCCAAATAATACTGACAGCTTTCGTATTATCTTGCCATACCTTTGCACATGAGATGTGAATAATGTCATCTAAACCACCCCATAACATCAATATCGGGCACTCAATATTGGTCAATTTATTGTCCAGAACGTGTTCCATATTAAAGAAGTCTCGATAAATATGTACCAGTTCAGATTTTCTTTTTACATATTCATTGGCTTTGAATAATTTGACCGATTTAGGAAAGTAGGGTGGCTTTGCCATCGTTAGTTTGAAAAATTCATCAAATTGATCTGGGGAGTCCATAAAAAATGGATTACGACCATTCATTGCTAATGTTTGTAATGTACTGGGTTGGGGGGGAGTTACACCGGCTGGGTCAACACAAATAATGGATGCCGTATTTTCTGGAAAATCTAGTGCAAATTGCGCAGCCAGAAAGCCACCCATTGAATTGCCCGCTAAATGAACCTGCTGTAACTCTAAAGCAGTGATAAATTGATGTAGTCGTTGTGATTGGGCGGGGATCGAGTAATCAGCATCAGCTTGATAGGTTGTTTGTCCATGTCCGGGTAAATCTAATAAAACGACATGGTAGTGTTTACCCAGGATATTCCCACAACGAAGCCAAACGTTATGATCAGCACTAAAGCCATGCAGTAATATCAGGGTAGGCTTTGTTACCTTATCTTTACCTCGACCATTTTTTTTATAGCGTGAATTGGTTAAATAAAAATAATTAAACTGTCCGATTCGACGTTGCTGGGGCGTAAACCCATACAAACTTGATTCAATGGTGCTCGATAACCGCAATACATATCCACCAAATTCCGCGGGATAATAAAACGCACCGAATAAGATCATCGCCAGAATAATAATGATAAAAATTTCCATGGTCACTCCTATTTAAACCCTTGATGTTCTCGGGAATATTCGTTTTTGTCTACGAGAGCTAATCCTTTCGCTATTATTTTTTTTAGTTGTTTTAAAGGTAATAGTTTCGATAACCAATATGTTTTTTTGGCATGGTTGCCATAAATAATACGCGGATTATTTATAATCACATTATCTAACACGACTTGGCACATTTCGTCGCTTGGTGTGGTTAAAAATTTATGTTTAAACTTGGCGGTTCTCTCAGAACGTGCGATATCTGTATCCACCCCTCCAGGATGAACTAAATGCACCTGAACTTGAGGATAAACATGCGCCAGCTCCACCATTAATGCTTCGGTATAACCTCGAACTGCAAATTTGCTCGCACAATAGTCAGATGCATTGGGCGTTCCGATAAAGCCAAAAATACTGGATATATTGACAATACTGGCCCAATCTTGCTTCACCAATAAAGGTATAAAACTACGACAACCATAAACCACGCCATAAAAATTGATATCCATGGTTTGCTTAATTTGCGCTTCTGAACTCGCCCAAACCGGTTTTGCAGCCCCCTCAATACCGGCATTATTGATGAGCATGTGGCAGCCACCAAAACGAGACAATGCCAACTCCTTAAATGCTTGCCAATGTTCGGTACTGCTTACATCCATTTTCATCGTAACAATATTTTCAGGGCTGGTTAAAACAGAGGCGAGGGCAACTGTTTCATTCAGACCTTCTTCATCAACATCGCTCAATAACAGTTTCGCTCCTTGCTGGGCTAATAATGTCGCATAACTGCGCCCCATGCCCGATGCTGCACCAGTAATTGCGATAATTTTATCTTGGTAGAATGACGCTGTCATAGTTGTACCCTTATTATTATTGTATGTTGTGGTCACTTAACTTAAAGCGTTTACACATTCGTTTAAACACAAATGAAAANCCTGGGAACATAGCAATGACCTTNCCCGACGCACTCTTATACCAGCTGTTACAGCCACCAGTATGCCAAACAGTGCGCTCCATTTCTTTGTGGACCATNTCTGTATACCTAGTTTCAGCTGTTTTTGTTGGTTGTATGCTAGATTGATTATGCTCAATGACATAGTTGATAGCTNGCATGATGTAATGCATTTGTGCTTCTATCACAAATATAGCACTGGTGTGCCCAATACCAGTATTAGGTCCTGTCACAATAAAGTAATTTGGAAATTCAGGGACACAAGTTCCCAGATATGCTCGGGGATAATCAGACCAAACATGGCGTAATTGCTGCCCATTTTGCCCCGTTACTGGATAAGATATTAACCCATCTGTAGCATCATAACCCGTGGAATAAATGATGACATCGAGAGCTATTGATGTGCCATCAGCTGTCTCAATACCAGTAGGCGTGATCTGTTTAATACCATTATCTTGAGTAAATAAACTGACATGGTTACGGCTCATAGCGGGATAATAGGTATTGGATAAAATAATACGTTTACAACCAATGGTAAAATCAGGTGTGAGTTGTTGACGTAATTCAGGGTCAGTAATCTGTTTGTTAAGCTGCCTACGGGCTGGAGCACCTGCAAATAAATTCAGTACCCGTTTGGAATATTTAAACCCAATGACGCGCGTTTCTAATCCCCAATATATAGCATGACGTAACAAACCATAAACCCATTTAATCCCTAATAACTGCTGAGCCCATTTGGGAAATTTAATATCGGGACGCGGGATTATCCAATGAGCTGAACGTTGAAAGACGGCTAATGAGGCGACATCATCGACAATTGCAGGAATAACTTGTGCCGCGGATGCACCACTACCAATGATGGCAACTTTCTTATCTTTTAATGAAATATTATCCGGCCAGTTATTAGTATGAAAACTGGTGCCGGTGAAATTATCTTTACCAGGAAAGTTAGGGATCACCGGCATAGATAGAGGACCTGTGGCATTAATAATGAATCGAGCTGTGATAGATGGACACCCCTTAATGGTTATATGCCATCGTTGACTTTGCTCGTGCCATTGTGCATCAACCACCTCTTGATTTAATTTCACATGAGGATGCAAATTAAACGTATTAAACACAGCTTGAGTATACTCTGCTAGCTCAGGCTGAGTCACAAACATCTGTGTCCATTGATATGGCATGCTAGANAGTGAATATAAAGGAGATTGGACATCTACTGCAGCACCAGGATAACGGTTTTGTAACCAAGTCCCACCTGCAAAGTCTCTTCTCTCCAAGATAACGAAATCTTGAATACCTTGTTTTTTTAGGTTTATTGCTGCAGCTTGTCCACCAAAACCACTGCCGATGACAACCACTTGGTAATCCAGAAAGTCAGTCACAACGAGTCCTTAATCTTTATTATTATAAACGAACTGTTTTAAACAACTTTTTAACATTTATTGTGTGAATAGAAAAGAGATGAAAATAAATAACCTGTAAAATGTCATCAATAATGTTTGCAGCAGTGAATTATTTATAACGATATTCATTTTTTTGGTGTAAATGTTACGACAGCGATTATCCCAGTTATCAATACACAGCCAATTACCACGAGACTGGCATTAAGATTGAACTGTCCATAAAGTGAGAACCTGATCATTTCGACACAGTATGAAAAAGGGTTATATTGGCATATCCAATACAATAACAGACTAGATTCTTGAATTTTCCAAAGTGGATATAAAGCACTAGACATAAAAAACATTGGGAAAATAACAAAATTCATTACACCAGCAAAGTTTTCTAGTTGCTTAATAAAATTNGANAAAATTANACCTAAAGCGCCTAAGAAAAATGCACTCAAAAACACACTTGGGATAGCATATANAAAACCCCACCATGGAATTTCGACGTCGACTATATTGGCGAGAATTAAAAAAATAACCACNTGAAGTAATGATAAGCATGCTGCCGCTACGAGTTTACTAAATAAGAGAAAACTTTTAGGTATCGGGCTCATCAGTAGTATTTTCATACTGCCCATTTCTCGGTCATATACCATGGATAGGGACGTTTGCATCGAATTAAACAACACTATCATCGCACACAAACCAGGCACTATATATTCTTGGTACAAGATATAACTTTCATAAGGGGGCATAATNGATACCCCTAGTGCACTTCTAAACCCTGCTGCAAATACCACTAACCATAATAAAGGTCTAACTAGTGCACTTAATAAGCGTGAACGTTGGTGAAAAAAACGTAAAATTTCACGACTAAGAATAGCCCAAAAACAAGTCCAATATGCAGTCATTATATAAGTCCTTCAGGCTGTGTTAGATAGCGATATAAATCAAACACGTTCTCTTGTTTATAATGATTAAGAAGCTGCCCACATTGTCCGCGTGTCACGATTTCCCCTTGATTCATAATGAATAAAGCGTCGTCTTCTTGTACTTCATCCATCAAGTGCGTTGTCCATAAAATGGTTAATGATGACGTTTTTGCTAATGCTCTTATATGTTCAATAATTAGTTTTCGGCTATCAACATCGAGCCCAACAGTCGCCTCGTCTAACAGTAAATATTTCGGTTGATGGATCATGCATCGTGCAATTTCAACACGGCGTCGATGGCCCTCATTGAGTGCTCTGATTTTATCATCTAACCTATCTAATAACGCTAAACTCTCTAATACCGGTGAAAGATTATCGAGAACACGTTTGGCTGTTAGTCCATGCAATGCCCCAAAATAAGTCAGGTTTTGTTTAACGCTGAGATCCAAATCTAACGTTGTTTGTTGAAAGACAACACCAATTTGAGCCATGATCGCGCGCTGATGTTGATTAATATCATGAGTGCCATAAGTCAAGGTACCACTTTGTAGCGGACGCTGAGCAGTTAATAAGCTTAATAATGTACTTTTACCCGCACCATTTGGTCCTAGTAATACATTAAAACCAGGTGATAAACTAAGTGATACATTGTTAAGTGCTAGTTTTCCGCGGAATTTAAAACTGACATCACTAATTTTAATAGACATATTGTTCGCTTAATCTGTTTGTTTCACAGCGATACCCCACGGATAACGACCGACTTTGACTGATTTGATCGTTTTAAGTTGATTGGTATCAATTACACTGATATCACCACTGATACCATTAGTGGTTAACAGCATTGACTCATCTTCATTAAAGGCTAGTTGCCAGACACGACGACCGACTAAAAGATACTTTTCAATTTCCATTGTGTCAGTATTAACCACCGCAACATGATTACTCGGTCCAAGAGCAATGAATGCCAATGGTTTTGATTTCATCAACACAATTCCCACCGGTTGGACTCTGTCGCTGTGGATCCCACGTATTTTAAAGGTTATTTCATGTTTAACACTTTGATCTTCCACATTAAATACCGTGAGTTGCCCACCAATTTCAGACGTGACCCAGAGTTCTTTATTATCTCGGGTAAACATCGCTGCACGAGGGCGAGCTCCCACCAGACTATTAGCATAGTTTTGATTGGTCTTAGTATCAATCCAATGCACCATATTCGTCGTCTCTGAGGTGACGATCATTTTGGTACCGTCTGGAGACACGGCTAAGCCTTCAGGTTCAACACCAACATCGATTTGAGTGATAACTTGTTGACTAGGAATGTCGATAACGGTGAGCAAAGCATCATCTTCATTCGCGGTATATATGGTTGTACCATTAGGGTGTAATGCAATAGTTTCGGGATCTTCACCAGAAGGTAACTCACCTATAATTTGATCGCTTGTCATATCTAGAATTTGGATCCTATCAATATCACTGGCACAAATATAAGCAAGGCTCTGGTCATGGTTAAATATAAAGCCACGAGGTCGATCACCGACAGGGATTTCCTTAATCACACTAAAATCATCTAAATCAACTACTGATATAGAGTTATCTTTTTCATTGGTAACGTACGCAAGTTCTTTTGCTAACACATTACCTGCTAATAGACTCAACAAGCTGAATAGTAAAAATGGTTTGACTAGTTTCGTCAAATAGGACAGGGAGCAAGAGTGCTGAGACATAACGAATCCTTACAATAAATCTAACAAAAAATATTCAAAAGTGGCGTTATTGGCACACTTCACGACGGTCAAAACCGAGAGTATCGAGTTCAGACACTGGGTGCATAAAACCTGTTTGTGGCGCTCGTGCCACTAATCCTAATGGGTGTGTCAACTCAATTGGCATACGCAACTGACCATTAAAATCACGGAAAGTGAGTTTTCTTCCTTTATAGGCAGCCAATTGAAATTGTTCACTGCGCATGAATGTGGCGAGTGCTTCGATATTTACACCTTTAATTTGCTGAACGGCATACGCAATAGCACGGACAGCTACATAAGCATCAAAATCAGCATGCTCCATATACCGCTGATGTAATGTTTTGAAGCGGTTTTGTAATTGCTTAGCACCCCATTGTTCAATACTTGGATGCCATGTATCAGCGACAAGACCGGCTGTGCCTATTACTGGGCGAGGATAATACGTGTTATACGGTACATACTGACCAAACTGTTGATACATGTCCGCAACGACAACTACATCATAGGGACGTGCTGTTTGTGTAAATAAGGGAATATCTTGACTGACGGTGCGACGTAAATCAGTATCAAAAGTCCATTTTTTTTCGACACTGATATTAATCTTATAGCGTTTCGCTGTGCGCTTAAACGAGTTTATCCAAGCTAAGTCACCTGGCGTGTCTCCATTGATTAATAAAATATTATTTAGTCGTTTACTTAATAACCATTGACCTAATGCATCCGTAATTTGCGCATGGCTCGGTGTAGTATGAAATAGATTCGCAGAACAAATACGTTGTCGCAAAGTATTATCTCGGTTAGCAATATTAATTATCAACGCAGGTTGTTCTAACGAATTGTTATGAGCGATTAATGCTTGTAATGTTTCACTATCTAAATCAACTAATAATAACTGATTCTCGATTTTATATTCAGACCACCTTATTGGTGAACTGCTATGGGCAGCTGGAATGGTTTGAGTTAAAAATGAAAATTGTTGACCTAAAAATTTACCTGTCGTGTTGCTATCTTCAATGCCTAACTCGATGCCAGCAACGCCAGAGTCTGCCGGTGCAACTAATAACGGATTAGTATAATAATCATGTTCATGCACTTGGTTTATATATGTGATATTCACCTTTAAAGGTTCGATTTTAGCGAAGACTGGAAACACTACAGAGATGAATAAGGTAATAGCTAAAATAGGACAAAGATAAGGCTTATATAAAAGATAAGTCACGTTCATAAAGAAGATTTCTTAATAATAAAACAGCGTTATTTTTAACAAAAAATCAAACATTTAGCATCACAATTTTCATAATTCATACTAAAGGAGGGGAACATGTGCCGCTAAAGTCGAATTATTTGTTAATAGAAGGTTATGTATATTAAGGCTATAAATTTTTAAATCACTATTAGGATATCAACATGAAATTAGCGACTAAATTAGGCGCATTAACATTAGCATTTACTGCTAATGTATTTGCACATGGGCCAGTTACACCACAAGCTATTGATTCGTCTACATTACCGCAATTAGGTGAAGAGTGGTCGGATACGAATCCTTACCGTGATGTAGAAGGTGACATGAAAAAAGAAATCTTACGTGTCGGGGCTTCTGCCTATAATCAAAATTGCGCTCGTTGTCATGGGCTAGAAGCTATCAGTGGTGGTATTGCACCGGATTTACGTTATTTAGCCGCAGATTATGATGGTGATGAATGGTATATTTACCGTGTGCAAAACGGTGCAGTGCGCAATGGGGCTGTNTATATGCCTAAAATGACTGAGCATTTATCACAAGAGGCNTTGTGGGCAGTGCGTTCTTTTGTAGAATCTGTCGCGCCAGAGCAATAGTCGCTTGCGCGTCTTTTTCTTANTCATCAGTGTATNGTGTTTGACATTCTTNGCTCAAGCACGATCACTTGATGATATTGTTGAGTCCAAATACATTGTGATTGCGGTGTATAATGACTATCTTCCTTTTTCTGCTAATGTTGATGGTGAAGCCATCGGTATTGATGTTGAAATAGCTAAAGAGATTGCTGCTTCGTTAGATGTAGAGTTACGGCTCAAATGGATGACGGCGGATGAAAGTTCAGAAGATGACTTGCGCAATAATCTATGGAAAGGTCATTTTCTTGACAGGACCAAAGCTGACTTAATGTTGCGTGTACCTTATGATAAAGACTACAAACTCAAGCGGGATGATGTTGGATTATTAGTGCATGAACAAGTGCACATGTTTGCACCATATCATACTGAAACTTGGAAAATAGTTTTTGATACGGCGCGCTTAGAAGCTGTGCCTACTATGGCATTATTTCAATACCATCCGATCGGTGTTGAGATTGATTCCATTCCTCAATTCTACTTAATGTCTGCTTTTAGAGGCAGTATGCGTAAGAATACCCGTCAATTTGACTCGTTACTTTTAGCGGTACAAGGTATGGTGAACGCAGACGTTGATGCGGTTATGGGGCTGCGTTCTCAAATCACCGCATTGCATCACCAAATACAAACCACTTATTCAAATGAACCTCAACGATTTCAGTTAGCTACTAATGCTTTTCCTTTGCTAGGCAAACAAAAGTGGGATATTGGGATGGCCGTACATGCAGATTTTCGAGCATTAGGTTACAGCGTCGGCGATATTGTCTTTGGAATGATTGATGACGGACGAATGGCTAATATTTTCGCACAACATCATGCTTACTTTGAAATACCTGAATATTACAAAGAGTAACCCTCAATATAATGATCCACAAATTTTCTCATCCTAATGGATGAAAAAATTCAGACGAGGGTCTGATAGGTTTATGACTATTAGCCCTTTACTATACAAATTAACTTGGCATTAACATATTTTATACGTTGTTAATGGCATGTAAGCAGAACACGTGTACATACAATAACTTTCATGAGGAAATGAGAATGTTAAATAAAGGTAAAGCAAAAGCACTTTCTTTATCAGTATTAGTGTCTTTCGCATTCGCTGGTTCAGTAAATGCGCAAGTCACTGACAATGATATTGTAAATGATCATCTAACAACGAACGAAGTCGTTACCAATGGCTTGGGTTTACACGGTCAACGTTATAGTACGTTAGACACAATCAATACTCAAACAGTCGAAGATATCCGTCCTGTTTGGGCATTCTCATTAGGCGGTGAAAAGCAACGTGGTCAAGAATCACAACCTATGATCAAAGATGGCGTGATGTATATCACCGGTTCATACTCTCGTGTATTTGCAATTGATGCGCGTACGGGTGATGAGTTATGGCAATACGAAGCACGATTACCCGATGGCATCATGCCTTGCTGTGACGTGATTAACCGTGGTGTTGCGTTATACGGTGATTTGGTCATTTTTGGCACGTTAGACGCAAAATTAGTTGCGTTGAATAAAGATACGGGCAAGGTTGTTTGGAAAAAGAAAGTTGAAGATTATAAAGCTGGATATTCAATTTCAGCAGCTCCCATCGTAGTAAAAGGTAAGGTCATTACGGGTATCGCTGGTGGTGAATTTGGTATCGTAGGTAAAGTACGTGCTTATGACGCATCAAATGGTAAATTAGTTTGGGANCGTCCGACTGTTGAAGGNCATATGGGNTACATTGTCAAAGACGGTAAGAAAATTGAAAATGGTATTTCTGGTGGTGCGCCTGGTAAAACTTGGCCAGCGGACTTATGGAAATCAGGAGGTGCTGCACCATGGTTAGGTGGTACTTATGATGCCGATACTGATTCTTTATTCTTTGGTACCGGTAACCCTGCGCCATGGAATTCACACTTACGTCCAGGTGATAACTACTTCTCATCTTCACGTTTAGCTATTGACCCTGATACAGGTAAAATTAAATGGCATTTCCAAACCACACCACATGACGGTTGGGACTACGATGGTGTTAACGAAGTTGTTTCATTTGATTACCAAGAACAAGGTAAAACGATTAAAGCAGCCGCTACAGCCGATCGAAATGGTTTCTTTTATGTCTTAAACCGTGAAAATGGTGACTTTATCCGTGGTTTCCCATTTGTTGATAAAATCACATGGGCTAAAGGCTTAAATGAAGATGGTTCACCTATCTATGATGATTCTAATCGTCCAGGTAATCCTGCAGCCTCTAGTGATGGTAAAAAAGGGGACTCAGTGGTAACAGCACCTTCTTTCTTAGGTGGTAAAAACTGGATGCCAATGGCATTCAGCCAAGACACTGGATTATTCTATGTACCATCAAATGAGTGGGAAATGGAAATCTGGAATGAGCCAACAGCATATAAAAAAGGTGCTGCCTATTTAGGAGCTGGTTTCACAATCAAAGCATTAAAAGATGAGTATATTGGTGTTTTACGTGCGATTGACCCTAAAACAGGTGAAACGGTATGGCGCTATAATAACTATGCTCCTTTATGGGGTGGTGTATTAGCAACAGCTGGTAATTTAGTCTTTACAGGTAACCCTGAAGGTTATTTAATCGCTTTTGATGCTAAAACAGGTGAGGAACTTTATAAGTTTAACACCGGTTCAGGTATCGTTGGGTCCCCTGTAACTTGGGAAATGGATGGTGAGCAATATATCTCAGTCTTATCTGGTTGGGGTGGTGCGGTACCATTATGGGGCGGCGATGTTGCAAAACGTGTTAAAGACCTTAACCAAGGTGGTAGCGTTTGGACATTTAAATTGCCTAAAAAGTTTGCTCAACTAGCACAAAACTAAGTTAATAAAGTAATAGCTACAACTATCAAAACCTCGGTATGAAATTGATTTTCTATCGAGGTTTTTTTTATGTTTTACCCAAGCAATATTTATTACATAAATGTTAAAAAATCATCCCAAAGTAGGAAGTTTTTAAACCCATCGAGTAATAGTAGTGTTTGGATAACAAGCGCAATATATCTAACGTAATTTTTAAATTATCAACCAGTCATGCAGCTGATTGATGTTTTTCACTTAGGTTGTTTATCTATCCACAGCCTAACCATAACGATAACCGAGGTGTTTATGATTTATGCAAATCCAGGGAGTGAAGGCTCTATCTTTTCATTCAAAGCTAAGTATGACAATTATATTGGTGGTGAGTGGGTTGCCCCAGTTAAAGGTGAATACTTTACAAATACTACCTCTGTGGATGGTAGTGATATCTGTCAAATTGCTCGTTCAACTGCAGAAGATATTGAATTAGCTTTAGACGCAGCTCACGCCGCTAGAGATGCTTGGGGTAGAACATCTGTTACTGAACGTTCTAACATGTTACTTAAAATAGCCGATCGTATTGAAGAAAATCTTGAAATTTTAGCTGTGGCTGAAACATGGGATAATGGTAAAGCTATTCGTGAAACTTTAAACGCGGATGTTCCTTTATGTGTGGACCACTTCCGTTATTATGCAGGTTGTATTCGTGCTCAAGAAGGCAATATGTCTGAAATTGACGAAAACACAGTGGCTTATCATTTCCATGAACCTATGGGTGTAGTAGGGCAAATCATCCCTTGGAACTTCCCATTATTGATGGCTGCTTGGAAATTAGCACCAGCACTTGCTGCAGGTAATACCATTGTTCTTAAACCTGCAGAACAAACTCCTGCAAGTATCATGGTCTTGTTAGAAATTATTGGTGATTTAATCCCTGCAGGTGTTTTGAATGTAGTTAATGGTTTTGGTAAAGAAGCGGGTGAAGCGTTAGCGACTTCAACTCGAATCGCTAAAATTGCGTTTACAGGTTCTACTCCAGTAGGTGAGCATATCTTAAAGTGTGCTGCCGAAAACTTAATTCCATCAACTGTAGAGCTTGGTGGTAAGTCACCGAATATCTTCTTTGAAGATATCATGAATCAAGAAGATGCGTTCATTGATAAATGTGCTGAAGGTTTTGTGTTAGGTTACTTTAACCAAGGTGAAGTATGTACTTGTCCATCTCGCGCACTTATCCAAGAAAGCATATATGATCAATTTATGGAACGTGTTTTAGCAAAAACAAAAGCGATTGTTCGCGGTAATCCACTCGATACGGATGTTATGGTGGGTGCTCAGGCTTCTGGTCAACAATATGAAAAGATTCTTTCTTATATTGATATCGGTCGAAATGAAGGTGCAGAAGTTGTAACCGGTGGCGAAAAAGAGTCATTAAATGATGATTTAGATTCTGGTTATTATGTTCAGCCAACTATCTTAAAAGGTAATAACACCATGCGTGTTTTCCAAGAAGAAATTTTTGGTCCAGTTATCGCTGTAACAACGTTCAAGACTGAAGAAGAAGCGCTTGCTATTGCTAATGATAGCCAATTTGGTTTAGGTGCTGGTTTATGGACACGTGATGCTAATCGTTCTTACCGTGTTGGTCGTAAGATTGAAGCCGGACGTGTATGGACAAATTGTTATCATTTATATCCAGCACATGCTGCATTCGGTGGTTATAAGAAGTCAGGTATTGGTCGTGAAACACATAAAATGATGCTTGATCATTATCAGCAAACTAAGAATCTATTAGTCAGCTACGACATTAATCCACTTGGCTTTTTCTAAGTCGATTTACATTAAATAATGTGTGTCGAATGGTGACGTTTATCTAATGAACGTCACCATTTTTTTTAAGCGCCGTCTTTTATATTTAGAGGTCATTATCCATGTTCAGATTTGCAACTACAATTCGATTCTGTGTATGGATAATGTTCTTTGTTGTTTCGCTTACTCTACATCCTGCATTGAGTAAAGAAGGGGATGTGACTGATATTCCCACTGCAATTGATGAGATATTTCCTACTGCCACACGAATTGGTGAACTTGACCCTGACATTCCTGTTATTCCTATATACCAACTCAATGAATTATTGGGCTACGCATTTGAAAGCCAGCATTTTGCTAATTTTATGGGATTTTCTGGCGAACCCATCAATATTTTAATCGGGTTGGATCCTCAAGGTTTATTATTGGGACTTAAAGTTATTAAACATAACGAGCCTATATTTTTACATGGTTTAGGTGAAGGTCCTTTTTTTGAATTTGTTGAACAATATAAAAACCATTCAATACGTGAACGCTATATCATTGGCAGTGATGATAGAAGCTCACCAACTGCGACTTATTTTGATGGCATTACACGAGCGACGGTATCCGTTTTAGTGGTCAATGATACTATTGTGACCTCGGCTCTAAAGGTGGCCCGCGCTAAATTAGATGGCTTTGTTGCCCCAAGCAATAAAATACTAAAACCTGAGGCGGAAAATTTTGAACCGTTGAACTTTGATCAACTAGTAGAGCGTGGGTTAATTACACATTGGCAAATACCTTATACCGATATTGAAATAACCACCCAACTTAAAAGTGAAGTGGTTGCTGTCATTGACGATATCGATAAAAAAAGTGATTATTTTATCGATATGTATATGGCATTCATCAATATTCCATTAGTGGGTAAAAATCTACTAGGAGAAGATGAGTTCGCTCGTTTACAAGAAAATCTTAAGCCGGGTGAGCATGCGTTATTGATGCTCAGTAACGGAGATTATTCTTACGTGAATAATGAGTTTGTTCCACAGACGCCACCATCTAACTTATCATTAACTCAAAGTGGTTTTCCTACCGACTTACGTGATATTGATTTCTATAGTTTTTATGACCCTTCTTATATAACTGAATTACCTGATTATAAAGATATTCATATTTTACGTTTAAAATCACAATCAGGCTTTGAACTGAGTCGTGAAATGACATTTGGTATGGGCATCAACTACAAGGCGTCATTCTTTGACATCCAACAGCATATCTTTCCTTTATCTGTGACATTACCAGAATCCTTATTTATGCTAAATCCAGATGCCATTGTCGATGAACCAATGCCATTGTGGATGCGGATTTGGCTTGATCGAACGTGGATCATCGCGATTATCTGTTTATATCTTATTGGGTTAACAGTGATGTTTATTAAACAAACCGCATTGGTTAAACATGAGCAGGCAACACATTGGGTAAGAGGCGTATCTTTAATTTTTGTATTATGTTTCATTGGATTTTATGCACAAGGACAGTTATCTGTTGTGAATATATATACGCTATTATTAGCGGTATATAATGGCTTTAAAATAGAGGTGTTCTTACTAGATCCTGTAATATTCATTCTTTGGGTCTTTGTCTTTGTCAGTTTATTTTTGTTTGGACGAGGTTTATATTGTGGTTGGTTATGTCCTTTTGGTGCGTTACAAGAGTTTGCTGGAATGCTGGCTAAAAAACTCTCAATCAAACAAATTAAGATTAAACCGCAACATCATAAACTGGGTCAATCTCTTAAGTATGTCATTTTAGTTGGATTAGTGGGCAGTGCTTTCATTTCGTTAAATATAGCCGAGCAACTAGCTGAAATAGAACCGTTTAAGACCTCTATTACATTACATTTTGTCAGAACATGGCCATTTGTTATTTATGCTGTGTTGTTACTGCTGTTAAGTATGAAAATTCATAAAGTGTACTGTCGTTATTTATGTCCATTAGGTGCTGGCTTAGCGATATTAGGTCGTTTCCCTTTATTTAAATGGCTAAGACGCCGTGAAGAGTGTGGTTCTCCTTGTCAGTTATGTAAAACAAAAAAATGTGAGATAGATGCAATCAAATCGACGGGTGAAATTGATTATGGTGAATGTATTCAATGTCTCGAATGTGTGGTAACAATTGAAAATCCAAATATTTGTGTGATTGATAAATACAAAGGTAAAAAGGGCTCATCTCGGCGACCAGCAAACGGTGTTATAACCGTTAAACCGATATAACTTCATAAACCATACTAAAGTAGTAATTTAATAGCATTTAATTTACTTTATATTTACAACTTAATCATACGAGTATAATTAGAATAAATGTCAATCAGTACTACTGCTATTACACATGCCAATGATCCTCACATCGCGTGTTTAGAATTAAAAGCTCAAATAAATTTACAGCATGTCAGTACGCTTATTTTTTATTGTTCATCGTCTTATGAATTAGATTCACTAGCTTATAATATTAACCATCATTTTCCTGAACATGAGTGTGTAGGTTGCACAACTGCGGGAGAGTTTGCAGCACAAGGATATGAAAATAATTCGATAGTTGTGTTGGCTTATCATGATAGTCATTTTGCAATTCAAACAACATTAGTAGAAAACTTGACGTCATTTAATTTATTAGATGCACAGAAGATCATGAATACGCTTAAAGACAAAATGAAACCTAAAGCCATCGCACCATTAGCAACTCAAAGTTTTCTGTTTTCTCTAGTTGACGGTTTAGCATCGAAAGAAGAGGATTTCTTAATTACTTTTGATAGTTGCAGTGAAGGTTTACCTCATTTTGGCGGTTCTGCAGGTGATGGTCTTAACCTAAATAAGACATATGTATTTTATAATGGTCGATTCCGAAATTCAGCCGCCATCATTATGTTAATTAATACGGTACAAAAATTTTCCGTTTTTTCAGTTGATCATGTTAAAAATTCCTTAAGTAAATTAGTGGTAACAGATGCAGATCCTAACACTCGACAAGTCTTTGAGATTAACGGAGAGCCTGCTGCATCGGTATATGCTGATTTATTAGGTTTAGATGTCAATGATTTGGAACATGAGGTATTTTCTTTACATCCAGTAGCAGTGAAAATTGCGGGTAATTATTATATTCGTTCCATACAGCGAGTGAATAAAGATTTTTATTCTTTATCTTTTTATTGTGCAGTTGATATTGGTATTGTGCTCAACGAGGTTGAATTACTTGATATCAACCAACCTTTATTACAGAAACTAGAACACATCAAATCTAGTCTTGGTAAACCGCATGTAGTGATGGGGTGTGACTGTTTTTTAAGACGTTTAGAAGTCGATTCAAAATTACAATCAAACGAAACGCAACAAATACAAGAACAATTCAAATTAGTAGGTTTTAATGCATATGGTGAACATATTAATGGCTTACATTTAAATCAAACATTTACGGGCGTGTACATAAGCCAGGAACCTTATGAATAAGCCAAAGCAAGAATCATATATTGACGCTCAAGCCGAAATAGCTGCGCTCAAAGCTGAAAATGAAAAGTTACAAAAAATTAATAATGCATTGATTTTTAGAATTGAAGAGGGCCATGATAATAACGCGGCATATGCTTCCTTTGAAAGTTCGGTGCATTTAGCGCTTCAAGTTAATTTAAAAACCCATGAATTAAATCAAGCGCTTGCTGATTTACAAGCTCTTAATCAGCAACTCTCTAAAGCAAACCAAGATGCAAACTTATTTCGTCAACGTTTTATTGACGCGATTGAGAGTATTTCAGAAGCATTTGTCTTACTCAATGACCAAGGTGACATTGTATATCAGAATAACCACTTTAAACGATTATGGAAAAATACCGAATTAAGTTCTTTAGTGGGCTCTAATTATTATGAGCTAAAGGCACTTGGTAAGTTAAAAGGGATCATCTTAAGTGTCACCCCCAATAGTGATGAAAATAATGCGGTATACCATTTAAATAACAATCGTTGGTATCAGTTAAATGAAAAGCGCATCCAAGATGGAGGGATGGTGTTACTATTTACTGATATTACTCACATCAAGCTTGCAGAGACACGGCGTTATGAAAGAGCAATCGCGCAAAAAAATACGCTCCTACAAAATCTTATTGATAATCTTTCACAAGGTGTATTGTTACTTAATAATAATGAAGCACCGGAAGTTTGGAATGCTAAGTTTGAGCATTTTTGTGAATTATCACATGAGAATATACAGAATGTGTCACAGTTACATGAATTTAATAATATTACAGAGGTTTTTTTATACCCTTCACGCGAGATGAATTTTCATATCCAAGAATTAACTAATGGTAATGTGATTGAAGTACGTCGGCATTTTATCAGTGATGGAAGAAGTATTATTACTATATCCGATATTACCGAACAGCATCGCTATGAACAATCTTTACGAGAAAGTGAAAATTGGATTAGAACCATAACGGATAACGTCCCAGCCATGATTGCTTATGTAAATAAACAAAAGCAATTTATGTTCACTAATAAAGTATATAACCAATGGTATGGTGATCCTGGACAGGAGTTAATTGGTCAAGATCTAGAAGCAAGTAATTTATTTGACGATTGGGAACGGATATCAGTTTTTGTTAATCGCGCACTTGATGGTGAAGTGGTCTCATTTGAAAGTAAAGAAACCAGTGTCACCGGTCAACAAAGTTATTTGCAGAAATCTTATGTACCCAACGTCAATAATAACGGCTCAATCGATGGTTTTTTTGTATTAATCAATGATATTACTGATCGTATTAATGCGGCACAAGCATTACAGAGTGCAAACTTTGAATTAGAAGAACGAGTACAAATTAGAACGCGGGCATTAGAAAGTGAAGTAGAGAGCCGTAAACAAGCTCAAGAACGTTTGTCAGAGGCAATCATATCGGCAAAAGAAGCGACAGAATCAAAATCTAAATTCCTTGCAGCAGTTTCCCATGATCTGTTACAACCCTTAAATGCGGCACAGTTATTTGCAGCTTCTTTGTTTGGCGATTTCAAAACATCAGAAAAACCTTTATTAAATTCTATTAAAAGTTCATTAAATGATTTAGAAAACTTAATTGTTACTTTAGTTGATATTTCTAAATTAGATGCGGGTTTAATCAAACCTGATATTCAAGTGTTCCCACTTAACTCTCTGTTATCCAATATTTCCGCCGATTATGAAAAAATATCTTATGTACATGATGTGGAATTTACGTTTATAACTACTCAATTATATGTCAAGTCAGATAGTTTATTACTTGCGAGGATTTTAAGAAATTACTTATCCAATGCTATTCGCTATGCTAAAGGTAAAAAAGTAACACTAGGTTGTCGTCGTCGTGGTAACAAAGTTGAAATACAAGTTTTAGATACTGGCGTAGGCATTGCACAAGAAGACTTGCAAGAAATATTCAAAGAATTTAAACGTCTAAAGGGCACTGTCCAAGCTCAACAAAGTTTAGGTTTAGGATTAGCAATCGTAGATAAAATGTCGAAAGTCTTAGAACATGATATTGATGTGACTTCAAAGCTAGGTCAGGGTTCGTGTTTTTCTGTAAGCCTACCCATCGTATCATCCTCAGAATATTATCAACACTCAGTATCTGAACCATCTCAGCCTCAATCGCTTAATGGTGCTCGGATATGGGTCATTGATAATGATCCTAACATTTGCGATGCAATGGATGTATTACTCAGTGCATGGGGTTGCGAGGTAGAGGTTGCGACATCATTAGCAGTTTTAGAAGATAGTATTAGTGTAGAAGAAAATTGTGACCTATTAATTATAGATTATCATCTAGATAATGAACAAACGGGGATAATGGTAAGCCAGGAAATAACCACAAAACGAAAAAGTAGTATCCCAACAATTATGATCTCGGCCAATTATTCTCAATCTCTTCAAGAAGAATGTAAACAAAATGGGATCATATTACTGAACAAACCCGTCAAACCATTAAAATTACGTATGACGATGCAACAATGTTTATGTTAGAAAATCTAGCGTTTTAAATATTGGTCAAAATCAATATTAGCACTACCCACAACCACTTTAACTCGATTAGAAGCACCCAATTTCTTTAATATTGATGAAACATGTGATTTAACTGTGGTTTCTGAAATGTTCATTTCATATGCAATATACTTATTGGCTTCACCCTGGGTTAAATATTTTAAAACCATTAACTCTTTTCTCGTTAATAATTGCATTTTTTCAGGTAATATTTCAAAGTCTTTATTTGTTGCGGTGCTTTGTGGTTTTATTGGTGAGCGAATTAAATCAGATGGTAAACATACATTACCATTAAAAATAGATTCTAACGAACTGGTAATAGTATCAACCGAAGACGATTTAGAAATAAAGCCTACAGCACCATAAGAAATAGTTTGTAATATTTGTTGTTTTTCGTTTTCCGCAGATACAATTACGACGGGTAGGTTAGGGTAATCGTTTCTAAGCTCTAATAAACCATTAAGTCCAGACGTACTGGGCATGTTTAAATCTAGCAGTACTAAATCTATGTCAGTATGCTGACTAATATAAGTTTTGGCTGATTCAATTGAATCAGCTTCTATACAAGAAGAACCGGTAAATTTGTCCGCAATTATGCCTGTAATTGCCTGTCTAAAAATGGGGTGGTCGTCTACGATTAATAACTTGTACATAACATCACTTTCACAGTTTAATAACAGTTCAGATGATAGCATATTTAAATTCCTTTCGGTGCTTTTTAATCGCTTAAATATCATAAATAAAATATAAAAAGGGTGCCATTAAGACACCCTATAATTATTTTATTTATATTTATCAATGTTCATATTAAATATAAATTATCTTAGAAAGTGACAACAGTACCAATTGAAAAAGTACCATTATCTTCTGCAACCGTAGATACAGAATTTTCTGATTCTGTATTATTATATTCAGCTACTAAAATAACGCCTGGACGAACTGTTCTGAAATAACCCAGTGCGAAGTTTGAGTGTTTCGTCACACCAGCAGCGGGTGCTGACTTATCTAGATTTTCGGTTTCACCCGAAGAAATAACAAAACGATTGGAACCTGTAGTATATGAGGCTTGAACTAAATAACCATCAGATTCATTTGATTCAGCACCCACGACATGATCTAAGCCTGCAACATGACCTAGACCTTCTGAAGAGTATCCTGATGCAGTGAGTGATATACCAGAAAATTTCACATTAACACCGTAGCCTAGACCTGATTGATCTTGATCTACACCCTCGACTTCACTTGATTGTGATACGCCATTCACCCAAAATTTTGCATCCATACTATCCATTGATGCAGCATATACTGCTTCAAATTCAATTCGAGGAGTATCTTCAGAAGAACCCGCAGCAGCTTTATTCGGATCCATAATACCAACAGCAAGACTCAAACCATTCATATCATTGGTACGATAAGTAATTTGAGATTTCGGGAACGGGTAAGAATAACCGGTTGAAATGTTACCAAATGATACATTACCACCATCAACAAGACCAAAGGTATCAGATGTTTGACCATAGCCTAACAATAACTCATCACCAAGGATGTTGGTACGGTTAAATAAACCAAAGTCTTTACCTAAAGTTAAAGAACCCCAATCCCCTGATAATTTTGCATAGAATTGACGTACATCAATCAATGAATTAGTACCTAATGCGTTTGCACCACGGTTTAAATCAGTATCATTAACACTGACCCAAAATGAAGAACGTACTTCAATTTTCATATCATCTAACTGCTTTCCATAGCCGAATCCAATATTATTCGGTAAGAAACCCATTTTTACACGAGATTGGTCACGACTGGTAACATCGCCGGCGGCATCTGTCGCATCAATACTAGAATTAACATAGAAGATGTTGATTAAACCATCAGCTGAGAATGTTGTACCATCGTTATTATAGATTTCAACAGCAGCATTAGCAGCTGTTGAACTTGCTAATATAGCCGTAGCGATTAAACTTTTTGTTAAAGTATGTTTCATAATTGCGTCCTAATGTATGTTTTATGTTACTGAAATGACACAATACTGTGAAAATCAACATGACATAATTCCACATATTACGGAATTGTAAGGTTATTTAGACATGCACTTTAGCTCTAGGACTTTAGGAGGAGGGAATTACTACTTTACGAGTTCTCAATAGCTAAACACTATATGTTTTAAGTAGTACTCCCTGATAGTATGTTGGGGTGACTCTGTAATATAGCTACTTTCATCTCACTGATATTGTTATCTTCAATACTCGATGAACGTGTGGGCTGATATTGATGAACAATTCTTGATGGGCGATGTGATAAAAATAAAACATTATCGGCTAAATACAAAGCTTCCGATAAATCATGCGTGACAAATAAGATAGTCGTGCGATGTAGCTTTGCTAATTTGAGTAATACATCGCGACATTGTTGCGCAGTGGGAGCGTCGAGTGACACAAAGGGTTCATCTAAGAGTAAAATAGTGGGTTTGACTGCAAATGCACGAGCAATACTCGCGCGTCTCTGCATTCCTCCAGATAACGTACTTGGGTAACAATGACTATGTTCTGCTAGTCCAACATCTGCAAGCAGCTGATAGATCTGCTCAGGTACTGCATTTGGTGTGACTAACGCAATGTTATCGTAGACATTCAGCCATGGTAATAACCGCGGTTCTTGAAAAATATAAGCGAGTCTTTTTTCATTTGGATATTCTACATGTATCGCATTATTATTAGGGTATAGACCGGCAACGCAGTTAAGAAAACTACTTTTACCACAACCAGAGGGACCAATAATGCATACCAACTGCTGCTCTGGAACAGCCAGTTCTATATGCTCAATGACGTACTTGTCATGGTCAAAAGCGAACTGATTAATGTTTATTGATAACGCCGGTTTATCGTCCACGTTGTACTCGCTTATCAAAGGGTTTGAAACAGACTAATTCAATTAAAAATACCACAGCAATAAAGGCCATGGTGTACGCTAAAATCCCTGCAATATCAAAAAATTGAAACATACTGTGCAATGCAAAACCAACACCATCACTGCGACCTAATAGTTCCACCACTAGCACGATTTTCCAGATTAAGGATAAACCATTCCGTGCAGCAGCTAAGAGGAAGGGATAAAGTTGAGGCAAATAAATATACCGTAAATAACGAAACCAAGAAATATTATAAACCCGTGCCAGTTCTGTTAATTTAGGATCAGTGGTACGAGCGCCTTCGCGCAACATTACCGCTACTGTTGGTATTTTATTGATCACCACGGCAGTGATAGCGGCCGCTTCAACTAATCCAATCCAAATATAAGAGAGAATAATAACCACCAGTGCAGGTATATTTAATAATATGATTAAGACACTATCGGTGATGATATTGAACCAGGCTCTAGCTCCCATTAATATACCCATGACACTACCTAATAGCATGGCCAGTGTAAAACTGATCCCAACACGGGTCACAGTAATAAAAACATTGTTAAGCAAGTCGCCTTGAGACGCATGATAATGAAAAGCGGCCAGTGTATTGATAAATGATGGGAAGTCAGGAGAGTCTAATCCCATTGCTAGTAATTGCCATCCTATCAATAAACACAAAAACACACTAATTTTGATCAGTGTAGTTCGAGCAACCAAAGAAACTTGCGCGGAGCTTACTGTTGATTTTGCCATATCTGCTTAGCCTCGGACCAATAGATATTTGGATCAAATGACGTATCTTGACCTAAGAGTTCATGACCACCAAGCCCTTGATAAACTTCAAATAGCTGCTGAGTTGCTTTGACCTCGCTCTGAGTAAATGTTGTCAATAATGTGTTAGGGTAATGTGATTGTAGAGTGTGAAAGACAGTATTATTTTCTGCTTTGGTTAAATGTGCAATCCGATCCCATTCACTAGGATCTTCAGATAATTGACGTTTAGCAGCGAATGATGCATGTATAAAACTCTTTAAGAGTTTGGCGGATTCTGTCGCGAATTGTTCTTCAAATACCCAACCTAATAATGGAATATCAGTAGTAATCCCCAGAGTAGATAACATGGTTGTTACTGGAAGCACGACATGCATGCCAGCAGCCTCAAGACGTGCATTATAGTGCCAAAAGTTAATACTGGCATCTAATTCACCAGCTAACATGAAGCGATTAAGAAGTGGCGGAGCTGCAAATTTAGCCTTCAAGTGTTTCGATAGTTCAAATCCCTGTTGTTTAGCATAGGCTTGTAGGAGCAACCAGTTTTTATCGACTGAACCACCCGCCACTCCAATAGAGCGTTGTTGACCATCAAATAGGGAAGCGAGGGTGTTCTTAGTTGCTGTATATACACCTCCTGTTGCTTTTACCGTTGGCATAAGGACATAGGGTTTACCCTGACTGCGTTGCCGGCTCACCCAAAACAAATCCGTCATGATGATATCCACTGCGCCACTTTGTAGCGCGACAGCCGATGCATTTTTACTGGCGAATGGACGTACTTCAAGCTTGAAGCCATTGAGAATATCAAGCTTATGATGTTTGATTACATCCATCTGCCAATTGATCGTGCCAAACTTTAAGACACCGACTTTAAGAACCGGCAGTTCGCTCGATGTCTGTGCGTAGGTGAGGTTTGGAGTAAGTCCAAAGATGAACCCACAGCATACGGTGAGCCATATAAATACACATATTCCTCTTAGCCACAGGTTCAGTGAATTCATCATTCCCCTTAGAACCTAAATTGACTGTTAATTGACATCATGCGCGGATGGCCAACACCAATGAAGTAGGGCGAGTCAATCTCCGGATAAATATCCTCTAACACTTCATCTGCTTCACCATAGGTACCAAAGGTGTCGTATTCATGATCTAAAAGATTATCTACACGGACGGAAATCGTCCATTGATCAGTTACATCATAGGTAGAATAGGCATTAACTAATCCATACCCATCAATTTGTTTATTTTCATTGGCTTCATCACCGCGATAGTATTGTTTTGAGGCATAAATAAACTGAACACCGGCTAACCAATTATCCGAAATAAAGTATTCCCCAGCTAATTTAAATTGATGGGCGGGCTGACCTGGTATGGTATCACCTGGTGTCACTTCACGATCTGGGCCTAATGGATTCATTGGGCTGAATGAGGTGAAATGTGATTCAAATGTAGCCGCTAAATAATTATAAGAGCCGCGTAATGAGTAGTTTTCAAATTGACGTGAAGCAGATAACTCTGCGCCTATACGCTGAGTTTTATCAATATTAATGAAATATCCGCGCGATGAAGTTGTGCCAGCTTGCTGAAAAATAATGTCATCCAAACTGTGTGAAGCAAACACGGTAGCATTATATGCTAGCGCATTTAGTTGTCCAGAAAGTGACACCTCAACGGTACGCGTAACCACGCGTTCAAGTGGCGGATCGGCCACAAACCCATTAGGTAAGCGGCATGGATCATTTTCATCAGCACAACTTAGTTCTGCCGGGCTAGGGACACGAGTCGACTGTGCTAAAGACACATTAAACCGGGTGTTGTTGTCGAATTGTATATCCATACCAATGGCAGGATTAAAGCTGATAAACTTATGATCGCCATCTAACGAGCCTTCACCATCAGCCAACGTATCGTTCATTAATATATGATCACGGTTGTAGCGCAATGCCATATTTATCGTTGTATTTTCTGTAAGTTGACTCACATTAGAAACGTATAAGAAGTCTGATTGAGTATCAACTAAGAGTCTTACTCTAGCTTCAGCATCCATGATCCCATCAATAGGAATAACAGTGCGCGTATCTGTTGCAGTTTCATTTTCTAAGATACCAAATGTAGTGTCAGCCGCATAACTGATATCACCTTTAATTATTCCACCACCATAAATAGTGGTGGAGGTCTGTCCCCACAAAGTATGTTCATGGATCAGTTGAGCCGTTGCGCCCATGCTTCTGTTGATTGCACGACCTGTATTGTAAGTACCGTCAACGTCATTAGGATCAATGGAAGAAATATCACTAAATGCCAAGTCGTCATAACCAACAAATTCCACTATCTCAAAATCATCCGCGTCAGGGATTATACTGTCATCGTCGTTGCCATCCTCATTGTCGACAATTTCATTATCGCTATCTGCATTGTCGACAATATCTACATCTTCATCATCATCATCCATTTCACATAAGGTAATAGCACCATTATCTAAGGCACATGCCCCAAAATCACTGTCATCACCGTTAATAGACGCTGTGGTGTTTTCACGTGCAAATAGATTAATGACCAAATTCAATGAGTCATTGATATCGGTATTAATATTTAATGAGACAAAATTCAGTTCGTTATTTGTTTGATCAGGATGCGTGTAAACGGAAGAGCGAGACTCAAAAGTCGGTAAATCTTCTGGGATGGCACCATTACCTAATAATTCGTTATCGACATGCAAGAAACTCACGTCGACTAGAGTCCCTCCATTTTTATAAGATAGGGTTGAGAATAATTGCTTCACATCACTAGGGGAAAAATCTCGCCAGCCATCTTCTTGATATTGATTAACCAGTGCATAGTACGCCCAGTTCCCTTGATTACCGGCAGTTTGTATTGACCATTCTTCACGGCCATATTGACCTACGGAAACGTTGAGCTCGGTATCGTCGTAGGTAAATCCGTTTTTAGTATTTAATGCTAAGGCACCGCCTAATGTGTTTTGACCAAATACGGGATTGGATGTTGAAAACAAGACTGCATTATCTAATGCTTCCAATGGAACCAGATCCCAATTTACTGTGTCGCCAAAGGGTTCGTTCACTCGCGTACCGTTTAAATATACGGATAATCCTTGGGGTAAACCTAATAATGGGGATGCAGTAAAGCCACGATATTGCACATCGGGTTGGAAGGGATTATTTTGCACATCATTAATATTCACGCTAACTAATTGATTACGTAAAATTTCAGCTAATGAGCGGTTAGGGAGCTTATGTAATGCGTCACTATCTAATGATTGCGTTTGGCCAATAATAGAGCGTGTGTCGCTTAGTTGGCTTAGCGGGTTTGCTCCAACCACGACAATCTTATCGATATCATTAAAATTATCATTAGTTGTTTTAGCATTAATTTGAAAAGCGATACACAAACAACAGGTAAGATAACGTTTTTGCATTACATACACTCATTTTTAATAAAATATTAACAAATTCAATAATATAGAAATTTAAATACTAATCAAAATAGAGATTTATAAATACAAGTAAAAATATACTTAAAAAACAAGGGGTTAAATATTTATTGCTGTTCATTATCATTCTAAAGTATGAGTCAATTATTTATAAAGAATGAGATGATTTAATGGTGAAGGTATAGACAGCGAAGTGCAAATAGGCATTTAACATCTATATTGTCACTATATGTCGAAATTCTGTGTCGGTTATGTATTGTGAGATATATATTCACGCTCGATTTGTTTCAAAATCGACGTAAATCCTTTGCTACCATCAATGGTGAACTTTTTATCTATTAACCAACCAAGTAAGGGG
>JGI26081J50195_1000063_pt1 | contig 41405 bp, 31 predicted proteins | sample SaaInl74LU_5_DNA_FD_50195 | JGI IMG/M metagenome (IMG submission 50195) | reverse complement strand
GTTTCACAAGCTAAAACAATTGCAACACCTTCTGTGTTTGCATCGTTAATTCTTGTTACTGCAACACCTTCTGTAGATTCTCTATCAGCTCTTTTTGCAGCGATTTTTTGACCTTTTTTACGTAAAATATCGATTGCTTTATCGAAATCACCTTCTGCTTCTACTAATGCCTTTTTACAGTCCATCATTCCAGCTCCAGTAGCGTCTCTTAATTTTTTTACGTCAGCAGCACTAATTTTTGCCATTTTTAATCTTTTTTTTAGAAATTTATGTTTCTATTTATTAAAATTATTTTTTCTCTTCTGTTGCAACTTCTTTTGCTTCAGCTTTTGGAGCTTCCTTTTTAGGAGCTTCTTTAGCTTCTTTTGCTTTGTCTTTATCAGCTTTTCTTTCTGATAAACCTTCTGCTATAGCATCAGTTACAAAACCTAAAACTTTGTCAATAGATTTAGATGCGTCATCATTTGCTGGTATAACGTAATCTACCTGTCTTGGGTCAGAGTTTGTATCTACCATTGCAAAGATTGGGATATTTAATTTTTGAGCTTCTGCTACTGCAATGTGCTCTTTCTTAATATCGATTACAAATAATGCACCTGGTAAACGAGTCATATCAGATATAGAACCTAAGTTCTTTTCTAATTTTTCTCTTTGACGATTAATTTGTAATTTTTCTCTTTTAGATAAAGCGTCAAAAGATCCGTCAGTCTTCATTCTATCAATAGAAGCCATTTTTTTAACAGCTTTTCTAATAGTAACAAAGTTAGTTAACATACCACCTGGCCATCTTTCTGTAATGTAAGGCATGTTTACAGCTTTTGCTTTATCTGCAACTATATCTTTTGCTTGTTTTTTTGTAGCAACAAATAAAATTTTACGACCAGAATTTGCAATCTTCTTTAAAGCTGCAGAAGTCTCTTCTATTTTTGCTGCTGTTTTATACAAATCAATGATGTGTACACCATTTCTTTCTGTATAAATATAAGGAGCCATGTTAGGATCCCACTTTCTAGTTAAGTGTCCAAAGTGTACACCACTATCTAATAATTCTTGAATGTTAATGTTTGCCATTTTAAAATGTGTTTACTTTCTGTTTTTGAAATCAATGNTTAAGTAGTCTTTTGGAGTCTTAACCATTTAGATACTAAACTGTTATTAATATTTGATAACAGTCTCTTAATGTAAATAGTTGCTGAATTTCTTTCAGCAAATAATTAACGNTTAGAGAACTGGAATTTCTTACGTGCTTTCTTCTGACCGAATTTCTTACGNTCAACCATTCTTGGATCACGAGTTAATAATCCTTCTGGCTTAAGTACAGCTTTGTGTTCTTCATTAATAGAAACTAATGCTCTAGTAATTGCTAAACGAATTGCTTCAGCTTGTCCTGTAACACCACCTCCGTAAACATTAACTTTAATATCGTAAGACGTTAAGTTTTCTGTTAACATTAAAGGTTGTTGAACTTTATATTGTAAAGTACCTGTTGTAAAGTAGTCTTTATAATCTTTTTTGTTTACTGTAATATTACCTTTTCCTTCAGAAAGATAAATACGTGCTACAGCAGTTTTTCTTCTACCTATTTTGTGAACTGTATCCATTATTTATAATCGTTAAGGTTAATAGCTTTAGGTTCTTGACCTGCTTGTTTGTGCTCTGAACCTGCATATACATACAAGTTTCTGTATAAAGCGCTACCTAATTTGTTTTTTGGTAACATTCCTTTTACTGCTTTTTCGATTAATCTTGTAGGATCTTTATCGAACATTTCTGTTGCAGTTAACGATCTTTGACCTCCTGGATATCCTGTGTGTCTGATGTAAGATTTATCAGTCCACTTTTTACCTGTAAGGTTAATTTTCTCTGCGTTGATAATAACCACGTTATCTCCACAATCTACGTGAGGAGTATAGTTTGGCTTGTATTTACCTCTAATTAGCTTTGCTACTTTAGAAGCTAGACGACCCAACGTTTGCCCGTCTGCATCAACTAAAACCCACTCCTTATTTACTGTAGAAGCGTTTGCTGATACTGTTTTGTAACTTAATGTGTTCATAATTACACTTTTAGTCTTTGTTCTTTGTTAATAATTTANTTTTTCCTTAAAAAAGGAGTGCAAATGTACCGCTTTTTATTTGATTGACAAATAGCGTTTTAAAATATTATCTATAAAGGTATATGATGTTCTTATATCTAAGAATTATTAACAAAAACTTAAGAAATTAGAAACTTACTTTTGCATTGCGATTTTAGAAATAATGTTTTCATTGTATTTACAGAGCAAACTAACCCAACAAAATGAAATTTTTTCGATNTTTTTTCACATTAATTTTTTTACTCTCTTTTAANTTATTNTCTCAAGAAAATAAGATCTCTAAAAGAATTTATACTACAAAAAAACTAGTAAANAAGCCTGTAATTGATGGATNTATTAATGATGAAGCTTGGAATGTAGTAGAATGGTCATCAGATTTTACTCAAAAAGATCCAGATGAAGGTAAGNCACCAACATATCAAACAAAATTTAAAGTAATGTATGATGCTAAATATCTTTACGTTGCTATTAGAGCTTTTGATGATGAACCAGAAAAAATAGAAAGACGTTTAAGTAGAAGAGATGGTTTTCAAGGAGATAGAGTAAATGTAATTATTGATAGCTATCATGATAAAAGAACAGCTTTTGTTTTTACAACAACAGCTGCTGGTGTGAAAGGAGAAGAATTTGCTTCTCAAAATGGAGAAAACTGGGATGATAGTTGGAACCCAATTTGGTATACAAATGCCAAAATAGATGATAAAGGTTGGACTGCTGAAATGAAAATTCCTTTTAGTCAATTACGATTTGGAAAAGCTGAAGAACAAATTTGGGGTTTTAACATAAACAGAACTATTTTTAGGTTGCAAGAACGTTCTTTATGGCAAAGGATTCCAAACGACCAAGCAGGCTTTATAAGTGAAGCAGGTGAATTACATGGTTTAAAAAATTTAATTTCCCAAAAACAATTAGAAATNCAGCCTTTTACAGTTTTACAATATGATAAATATCCACCAGAAGCAGGTAATCCATTTAGAACTGGTAAAGACTTTAGAGCAAATTTTGGATTAGATGCTAAAATTGGAATAACAAATGATTTAACATTAGACTTAACTGTTAATCCAGATTTTGGTCAAGTTGAAGCAGATCCAGGAGCAATTGCTTTAGATGGATTTCAAATTTTCTTTAGAGAACAAAGACCATTTTTTGTTGAAAACAGNAATATTTTTGATTATCAATTTGCTAATGGTAGTGATAATGTTTTTTATAGTAGAAGAATAGGTAGAAATCCTCATAGAAGTGCAAATTTAGCCAATGGAGAATTTTCAGATGAACCTCAAAATTCAAGAATTTTAGGTGCAGCAAAATTTTCAGGTAAAACTAGAGATGGCTGGTCTATTGGAATTTTGGAAAGTGTTACAGGAAATGAATACGCAGAAATTAGACAAACAGATGGTAGCTCTAGAGAAGAAATTGTAGAACCTCTTACCAATTATTTTGTTACTCGAGTTCAAAAAGATTTTAATGAAAGAAATTCTTTTGTAGGTGGAATTTTCACAGCTACAAATAGACATTTAAACGGAGATTTTAATGAATTACACAAGGCTGCTTATACAGGAGGATTAGACTTTCAACATAATTGGAAAAATAGAGAATATTATATAGATGGTAACATGATTTTTAGTCATGTTTTAGGAAGTAAAGAAGCTATTACAGCTACACAACAAACGTTACGTCATAATTTTCAAAGAACAGATGCAACACATGTTTCTGTAGATACAGACAGAACATCATTAACAGGAACAGGAGGTAGATTTGAATTTGGAAAAGTTGGTGGTGAAAAATGGAGATATAGTACTGGAGTAATTTGGAGATCTCCAGAATTAGAATTGAATGATGTTGGTTTTTTAAGAAGAACAGATCAAATTTTACAATTTTTAAATGTTGATTATTTGTGGTTAGTTCCAACAGATACTTNCAGAAACATGNCTATNAATGCAGAGCAGTTATCTGAATATGATTTTCAAGGAAATGTAAATAGATTACGTTANGAATTAGCTGGTAATATCAATTGGATTAANAATGAAAGAACAAGATTAGGTATAGGTGCAAACTTTTCTAGATTTGACAACTTTTTCTTAAGAGGAGGCCCAAGATGGAGGTCTGCAAATTCTAGATATATTTTTACTTCATTTAATTCTGATAATGGAAAAAAGTTTGCCTTTAGTTTTGGGTATACTAATGTTCATTCAGACGAAGATGTTTTTAGTAGAAACAGATTTAGAATAGGTTTTTCTTATCAGCCTTTTGATGCCCTTAATATCTCTTTAGATAATGAGTTAGAAATTACTAAAGATCTTTCACAATATGTAACAACAACCTCTTTTGGAAATAATAGCAGGTATATTTTAGGAACAATAAATAACGACGAACTAAGTACAACATTACGTTTTACTTATAGTTTAAATCCAAATTTATCAATTCAGTTTTATGGACAGCCTTTTATCTCAAGAGGAAGATTCTCTGACTTTAAATTTGTAAATATTGCAGCTGCAGATAAATTTACAGAACGCGTTAATATTTATAATCAAAATCAAATTACAAATCAAAATAACATTTATAATATAGATGAAGATTTAGATGGTAATTTAGATTATACTTTTGAAAATCCAGATTTTTCTTTCGTACAATTACAAACAAATTTAGTTATGAGGTGGGAATATATACCTGGCTCAGAATTATTTTTAGTGTGGTCTAGAGGTTCTGTAGGAAGTGCAGATGTAGATGATGATTTAGTAGATAGCGTTTCTGACCAAGTATTTAGAGCACCAGCAAATGATACCTTTTTATTAAAGTTTACTTACAGATTTAGAAGGTAGATTAATCTATTAATTTAATAGAAGATGCAAAAAACTTATCCTCTTTTATTTTACCTGATACATTACCCTTTCTAATAACGTTACAAAAGCCTGTGTTTTCATCATGGGCATCACCAAAATCATCAATACCAAATCCTTCTACAAAATAGGCTTTGTTATCTATTTTAACTGCTAAATCACAACCATCAGCTTCTAATTTAAATTGGCATTGACCACAAGAAATTTCTGCGGTTTGATTTATTTCTTTTTTAGTATTACAAGAAAATAGGATACTTACTATTAATAAGGATAATAATTTTTTCATTTTCGTATTAGTTTTTATCTTTAATTTTTAACCAATCATCATAAGTTACAACTCTTTTTTCTTCAGATGTTTTTGTTGTTCCTGGAAGTACTCCTATAAACTCAAGATAATGCCCATCTGGATCATTAAAATAAATTGAAATAGCAGGCATCCAACAAAAAACCATTGGTTGTTCGTTATCATCTTGTAAAAAGTTCCAGTAGTTAAGATTATGAGATTTTAAAAAATTAATAGATTCATTTAAAATCCAGTTAGGATCGCATTGAAAAGCAAAGTGTCTAAGGTCTATTTCTTCTTTTTCTTTTTCCCATAAACCCAGCATGGCTTTTTTATCTTCACCAATCCAAAAAAAGGATGCTCTTCTTTCATTTTCTAAACGACATTGTTTTAAACCAAGAACATTTTTATAAAACTCTATGGAAAGCTCTAAATTTTCAACATATAAATGTGTTTCATAAAGTTCTAGAATCATATCTTTTTTTGATTTAATTTAATTCTTACCTCCCCATGAATCTCTTAATCCAACAGTTTTGTTAAATACTAACTTTTCTGGAGTAGCATCATCATCTACATTAAAATAGCCTAATCTTTGAAACTGAAATCGCTCTCCAATTTTTGCAGATTGTAAACTTGGCTCTACAAAAGCTTCAATAATTTCTAAAGAATTTGGGTTTATAAATTCCATGTAATCTTTGTCTTTATGAGCATCTGGAGCTTCATCTAAAAACAACCTATCATAAGCTCTAACTTCTGCTTTTACAGCATGTTTTACAGAAACCCAATGTAATGTTCCTTTAACTCGTCTTGTGCTTTCTGGAGTTCCACTTCCAGATTTACTTAGCTCATCATAAGTACACTGAATTTCGATAACATTACCATCTGAGTCTTTGGTACAACTTTCGGCTTTTATGATATAAGCATTTTTTAATCGAACTTCTTTACCCAGTTTTAATCTAAAAAACTTCTTATTAGCTTCTTCTCTAAAATCTTCTTTTTCTATATACAATTCTCTTGAAAAAGGAACTTCTCTAAACCCTGCACTTTCGTCTTCTTGATTGTTTTCTGCTTGTAGCATTTCTTCCTTACCTTCAGGATAGTTAGTAATTACTACTTTAACAGGATCTAAAACTGCCATAACTCTATTTGCAGTTTTGTTTAAATCTTCTCTAATTTTAAACTCTAAAAGAGCAACATCAATTACATTTTCACGTTTAGATACTCCAACAGTTTCTACAAAACTTCTAATAGATGCAGGTGTATAACCACGTCTTCTTAAACCAGAAATTGTTGGCATTCTTGGGTCATCCCAGCCAGAAACAATTCCTTCTTCTACCAATTTAAGTAACTTACGTTTACTCATTATGGTATAACTTAAGTTTAATCGAGAAAATTCTCTTTGTTTTGGAGGTAGAGGTAATTTACTAGAACTGTAATTATATACATTATCTCTAAACCAATTATATAGCTCTCTGTGAGGTTTAAATTCTAAAGAACATAATGAGTGAGATATTTGTTCAATATAATCACTCTCTCCATGAGTCCAATCATACATAGGATAAATACACCATTCATCACCTGTTCTATGATGAGATTTGTACATAATTCTATACATTAATGGATCTCTCATTAACATATTAGGAGAACTCATGTCTATTTTTGCACGTAAAACATGTTCTCCTTCTTTAAATTTGCCTTCTTTCATTCCTTGGAATAATTCCAAGTTTTCTTCCACACTTCTATCTCTAAAAGGGCTATTAGTTCCTGCTTCTGTAGGTGTACCTTTTTGGATACGCATTTCTTCAGAAGTTTGTGAGTCTACATAGGCTTTACCATCTTTTATCAATAAAATTGCCCAATCATAAAGTTGTTGAAAATAATCTGAAGAATAACATTCATTTGCCCAATTATAACCTAACCATTTAATATCTCTCTTTATTGCATCTACATATTCTTGCTCTTCTTTAGCAGGATTCGTATCATCAAAACGTAAGTTTACAGGTGCATTATATTTTTCGCCCAAACCAAAACTAATACCAATAGCTTTTGTATGGCCAATATGCAAATATCCATTAGGTTCAGGAGGAAAACGAAAATGTAATTGTTCTTTTGACATTCCGTTTGCCAAATCTTCCTCTATAATATGCTCTAAAAAATTAAGCGATTTATTTTCTTCAGACATTAGTTTATCCATAAAATTAGGCAACAAAATTACATAAAATATTACACAGCTATTTATTATCTTGTAACAAAAATAGTATTTCAACAACTTATAAATAAACAAAAGAAATTATGAGCAATCAAATTAGAAACTACACTTGTCCAAAATGTAATAACAAAACATATAAATTAGGACAAATGAGAGCAACAGGTGGTACTTTATCAAAGATATTTGATATTCAAAATCAAAAATTTACAAGTGTTACTTGTGAAAAATGTACCTATACAGAGTTTTACAAAACTAAAACAAGTGCTATTAGTAATGTATTTGACTTTTTCACTTCTTAAAACTACCAGTTAAAGTTTTCTAAAAGCAGTTTTTAGTGCTTATTTATTGTCGTATTTTTGCAATATGAAGAAAGAAGCTAAAAAACCAGATTTAGTTGTTTTTAATGAAGAAGAACAAAAATATGATGCTGCATTAAAACCTTATGGTACATCTGCAAGTTCACCAGTAATACAACCATTAAATACTGCAAGTTGGAAAAATGATGGTATACAGCGTGTAAATAAGCATTTAAAATCAAAATTTGATGAAGTAAAAGCTCAATATGAAGAGCTAATGCAGAAGTTTCAGTATAATGATTTGGTGTATAATGCAAAATTTAGCTTTGAACCTAATATTGGTGAAGTTTATCATTTATATAATAATAAAAAACAGGAATCATTTTTATCTATTATCGCTCCAGAACAATGTAGTTTTCAACATTTAGGATCTTTTAGACTAAATTCAGATAAAATGTGGGAAAAGGTAGCATCAGAGTCAAATCAAGAATAATAAATGGGAATAATACAAGTAAACAATATTAAATTATATGCATATCATGGCTGTTTAGAAGAAGAAGCAAAAATAGGTTCTTGGTATAGAGTAGCAGTAGAAGTTAAAGCAGATTTAAAAAAGTCTGCAAAAACAGATAATTTAAAAGATACTGTAGATTATGTTCATTTAAATCTAATTGTAAAAGAAGAAATGGCAATTAGATCAAAACTTTTAGAAGAAGTTGCTCAAAGAATTTTAAATCGTTTTTTTAAAGAAATACCAATGATTAAAAAAGCAAAAATAGAGGTAGCTAAAATTAACCCGCCAATAGGAGGAAATGTCGAAGAAGTCGTAATTATTATAACAAAAAAACGATAAGATTAAAAAATACTTGTACTAATTGTAAATTTGCGTAAATTTGCAGTCCTTAAAATATAATTAAGGTGTCGTGGCCGAGGGGCTAGGCAGTGGTCTGCAACACCATCTACAGCGGTTCGAATCCGCTCGACACCTCAATTTTTTTAAACCCTTAACTTTAATTTGTTAAGGGTTTTTTATGAGAGAACATAAATGTAACAAATTTAAGTTCTATTGACTAACTAAAAAAAAGTCACTAAATTATCAATAAAATCGGCATTCTTTATCAAAGTTTATGTTGCACGCCTTTACCTACTATTTTTAATATTTAATAAATTTTATTCTCTATTTAAAGTATTAAACAAACCCCTAGCTAACTAAAATTAGCACTTAATTTTATACATTATTTTAGAAAATTTCGGTTGTAAAATTTAAACACTAAATATTCTTGCAAATTTAGTATTTCAAAGAATCTTAATAAGACTAAGTGAAAAAGCTTATTATTGATTAAAAAGAATATGTTTAATTGTTTCTAAGTATATAATTTTTTATCAAAAAGACAGATAGTACAGGATATTAAAAATATGCTTTAAGTTTATGTTTAAAGCTTGAAAAAATCAACTAATAAATGAGTAAAATAATAGTATTAACAGGAGCAGGAGGTGTTTTATGTAGCACAATGGCTAAGGCACTTTCAGAACAAGGAAATAAAATAGCTGTATTAGATTTAAGAGAGGAAGCAGCAAACAAAGTTGCAGAAGAAATTAAGGCTGCTGGTGGTGATGCAATTGGTGTTGCAGCTAATGTTTTGGAAAAAGATTCTTTAGAAAAAGCGAAACAAGTAGTAAATGATGTTTTTGGTAAAGTTGATATTTTGGTAAATGGAGCAGGAGGAAATCATCCTTTAGGAACAACTTCTAATCCGTTTTTTGCAATGGAAGATTTAAAAAACTCTGCTGAAGGGTTTAAAACTTTCTTCGATTTAGATCCAAAAGGAATTGAATTTACTTTTAATTTAAACTTTTTAGGAACATTAATTCCTACTCAAGTTTTTGCAACAGATATGGTTGGACGTGAAGGTTGTTCAATTTTGAATATTTCTTCAATGAACGCTTTTACTCCATTAACAAAAATACCAGCTTATAGTGGTGCAAAAGCAGCTATTTCTAATTTTACACAATGGTTAGCAGTACATTTTTCTAAAGTAGGTATACGTGTAAATGCTCTGGCTCCAGGTTTTTTCTTAACAGATCAAAACAGAGCTTTATTAACCAATGAAGATGGAAGTTTAACGCAAAGAGGAAAACAAATTATCGATCAAACACCTATGGGACGTTATGGAACTCCAGATGATTTAATTAGTGCAACAGAATTTTTGTGTAATGACGCATCTGCGTTTGTAACTGGAATTGTAATTCCTATTGATGGTGGATTTGCAGCTTATAGTGGTGTTTAAAAAATAATAAAATGAAACAAAAATTAGAACAAACTTGGAGATGGTATGGTCCAAATGACCCAGTTTCTTTGTCAGATATAAAACAAAGTGGTGCAACAGGAATCGTTTCTGCTTTGCATCATATTCCAAATGGAGAAGTTTGGACGGTTGAAGAAATAACCAAGAGAAAAGAAATTATTGAAAATGTAGGGTTGACTTGGTCTGTAGTAGAATCTGTACCAATTCACGAAAATATTAAAACCAAATCTGGAGATTATCAAAAGTATATAGATAATTACAAGCAAACACTTTTAAATTTAGGAGAATGTGGTATTGATATTGTGTGTTACAACTTTATGCCAGTATTAGATTGGACACGTACCAATTTAGATTATGAAGTATCAGATGAATCTACAGCATTACGTTTTGAAGCAGCAGCTTTTGCAGCTTTCGAATTGTATTTGTTAAAACGTCCAGGTGCTGAAAATGAATATTCAGATGCTCAAAAGCAAAAAGCGGCAGAGTTTATCAAAAATACATCAGAAGCAGAACAAACAAAGTTAATCAGAAATATTATTGCTGGTCTACCTGGTGCTGAAGAAGGATATACTTTAGAGGAATTTAATCAGATTTTAGCAACGTATAAAAACATTGGGCCAAAAGAATTAAAAGCGAATTTATTCTCGTTTTTATCGGAGATTATTCCTGCAGCAGAACAAGCAGGAGTGTTAATGTGTATTCATCCTGATGATCCACCATTTCCAATTTTAGGATTACCTAGAGTGGTTTCTACAGAACAAGATATTCAAGATATTTATAATGCAGTTCAATCACAAAATAACGGACTAACTTTTTGTACAGGTTCATTTGGTGTAAGAGCTGATAATGATTTAGCTGGAATGGTAGAACGTTTAGGAGATCGAATTCACTTTATTCATTTACGTGCTACAAAACGTGATGACGAAGGGAATTTCCACGAAGCAGATCATTTAGAAGGTGATGTAGATATGTATGCAGTAATGAAAGCTTTGGTTTTAGAACAACAAAAAAGAATTGCTTCTGGAAGACAAGATGTAAGGATGCCTTTTAGACCAGATCATGGTCATAAAATGTTAGACGATCTAAAAAAGAAAACCAATCCAGGGTATTCTGGTATTGGTCGTTTACGAGGTTTAGCAGAATTAAGAGGATTAGAATTAGGGATTAGACGTTCATTATAAAAAACAAAACAGAATAAAATTAAAAATATGGCAACAACTTTCGAAACAAGATATGCTTCAAGTCCGCAAGCAGTAAAAAAATACGACACACAAGAATTAAGAGATGAATTCTTAGTTCCAGATTTAATGCAACCAGGAAATATCAAATGGGTATATACACATTATGATAGATATATGGCTGGAGGTGCAGTGCCAACAACAGGTGCTTTAACTTTAGAAACCATTGATCCTTTAAAATCAGATTTTTTCTTAGAAAGAAGAGAAGTAGGTATTATTAATGCAGGAGGAACAGGAACTATCATTGCAGATGGTGAAGAATTTAAAATGTTACACAAAGATGCTTTGTATCTTGGTAAAGGTGTAAAAGAAGTGGTTTTTAAAAGTGATGATGTAAACAATCCTGCAAAATTTTATATGAATTCTGCACCAGCACATACTGCGTATTCAACAAAACAAGTAACCAAAGCAGAAGCAAATAAAATTGAGTTAGGTAGTTTAGAAACTGCAAATCACAGAACTGTTAATCAAATGATTATTGGCGGAATTGTAACTACCTGTCAATTACAAATGGGAATGACAGAATTAAAAACAGGTTCTGTTTGGAACACAATGCCAGCACACGTTCACGACAGAAGAATGGAAATTTATTATTATTTAGACATTCCTCAAGATCAAGCTGTGTGTCATTTTATGGGACAACCACAAGAAACACGTCATATTTGGATGCAAAATCACGAAGCTGTAATTTCTCCACCTTGGTCTATCCATTCTGGTTCAGGTACATCAAACTATACATTTATTTGGGGTATGGCAGGTGAAAACTTAGATTATAATGATATGGATGTTGCAAAAATTACAGATTTAAGATAAAAAAATGTCGCAAACTTTATTTGATATTACAGGAAAAGTAGCTTTAGTAACAGGTTCTACACACGGTTTAGGAATGTCTATGGCTATGGGTTTAGGAAAAGCAGGTGCTACAATTGTTGTGAATGGAAATTCATCGCAAGAAAAAATAGATAACGCAGTTGCTTTGTATAAAGAAGCTGGTATTAATGCAGTCGGTTACAAATTTAATGTAACTGATGAAGCTCAAGTAATCGACGCAATCAACAAAATTGAAAGCGAAGTTGGAAACATTCATATTTTAGTAAATAACGCAGGAATCATTAAAAGAACACCACTTGCAGAAATGGAAGTAGAAGACTTTAAACAAGTGATTGACGTTGATTTGGTAAGTCCGTTTATTGTTTCAAAACACGTTATTAAAGGAATGATGGAGCGTAAAGCTGGTAAAATCATCAATATTTGTTCTATGATGAGCGAATTAGGTAGAAATACTGTAGGTGCTTATGCAGCTGCAAAAGGTGGTTTGGTAATGCTTACTAAAAATATGGCTACAGAATGGGCTCGTTTTGGAATTCAAGTAAATGGAATAGGACCTGGTTATTTTGCGACTTCGCAAACCGCTCCAATTCGTGTTGATGGGCATCCATTTAACGATTTTATTGTTAATAGAACTCCAGCTAAAAAATGGGGAGATCCAGACGATTTAGCAGGAGCAGCTGTATTCTTATCATCTAAAGCAAGTGATTTTGTAAACGGACATATTTTATATGTTGATGGCGGAATTTTAGCAACAATAGGGAAACCTTCAAACGAAGAATAAAATGAGAAAAATAGCACTTTTTTTGGTTGGACTTTTACTGTTTACATCTTGTAAAGTAAGTCAAGAAGTAATATCAACAATTACTGTAAAAAACACTCTAAATATTGATCGAAATTTTGAAACAATTGAGATAGATATTTCTGGAGTAGCTCCAAAAAAAGTGTCTGATTTAGTAGTTTTAGATGCGGACAATAAGAATGTTACATCTCAAATTGTAGATTCTGATTTAGATGACAAAAATGATGTGATTTTATTTCAGCCATCCTTAAAAGCAAATCAATCTAAAAACTATACAATCGTAGTTTCTAAGGTTGAAAAAACAGCAGATACAGCCTATTGTTATTCGCGTTTTGTACCTGAAAGAACAGATGATTATACTTGGGAAAACAATAAAGTTGCTTTTAGAACTTTTGGACCTGTTGCACAAAAAATGGTGGAAGATGGTGTAAAAGGAGGAACTTTATCAAGTGGAATAGATGCTTGGTTAAAACGAGTTGAATATCCAATCATCAATTTATGGTACAAAAGAAATGATGAAAAATTAGGAGCTTATCATAAAGATTATGGTGAAGGTTTAGATAATTTTCACGTTGGTGTTAGTAGAGGTGTAGGAGGTACTGCAGTAAAAGTAGATTCTTCCTATCATTTTTCTAAAAACTTTACTTCTTATAAAACCATCACAACTGGTCCTATTAGAACAGGTTTTGTACTAACTTATGCAACTTGGGATGCTAATGGAAAACAAATTGAAGAAACCAAACACATTTCTTTAGATTATGGCCAAAATCTTTCTCGTTTTGAAATTGATGTGAAAGGGACAGAAACCATTTCTACAGGATTGACCTTGCACAAAAAGAAAGGAGTTACCAATCAAAATGATGCTAATTATTGGATTAGTCATTGGGAAACTTTAGACGATTCTCAAATAGGAACAGGAATTGTGACTACAAAACCATATTTTTCGGGTTCAGAAAAATATATCACTTCAAAGAAAGACGAAAGTAATCACTTTTTACATTTAAATGTTGTAGACAATAAAGTCATTTTTTACAGCGGTTTTGGATGGGTAAAGAGTAAACAATTCGATAATCAACAAGATTGGGAAAACTACTTAATAGATTTTTCTAAAAAAATAAATAGTCCATTAATTGTGACTAAAAACTAAATCAACCTAAAAAAATGAAGAAACCTCACTTTTTTCAATATCTACTTATATTAACCTTTTCAGTATTTGTTTTGGGTTGTCAATCAGAAGCTTCAATTACAACTTTAAGATTAGGTCATTCTTTAGATACACAGCACCCTGTTCATAAAGCAATGGTGATTTTAGGACAGGAAATAGAAAAACAATCACAAGGAAAATTAAAAATGAATATTTATCCAAGTGGTCAATTAGGAGGAGAAAGAGAATGTTTAGAATTGTTACAGATTGGTAGTTTGGATATTACCAAAGTTTCTGCAGCAGTTTTAGAAAACTTTATTCCAGAATACAAAGTATTTAGTGTGCCTTATATGTTTAGAGACAAAGCACATACCTTTAGTGTTTTTGATAGTGAGATAGGTGAAAGTTTATTGTTAAAAGGAGAAAAATTTAGACTTCGTGGATTAACGTTTTACGATGCAGGTAGTAGAAGTTTCTATATGAAAGAAGCACCTATAAAATCTCCAGCAGATTTAGTAGGTAAAAAAATTAGAGTACAAAAAAGTAATATGGCTGTTGCTATGGTGAATGATTTAGGAGGATCACCAACACCAATTTCTTGGGGAGAGTTATATACTGCATTACAACAAGGAGTTGTTGATGGCGCAGAAAATAATCCACCAAGTTTTTTTACGTCTAAGCATTATGAAGTTTGTAAGTATTATTCTTTAGATGAGCACACTGCTGTGCCAGATGTTTTATTAATTGGAACAGATACTTGGAGTCGTTTAAATGATGAGCAAAAAGAATGGGTTAGAAAAGCAGTAAAAGTAAGTACAATAGCGCAGCGTAAATTATGGGCAGCCTCTGAGAAAGAATCTATAGCTGCTGTAAAAAAAGCTGGTGTTGAAGTGGTTTATCCTGAGAAAAAACCATTTGAAGAACAAACCAAAGGAATATTACAACTATTTGATGGGAATGAAGAAATGAAAAGATTAATTACTGCTATAAAAAATCAACAATAATGAGAGCAAAAATTGACAGTATTTTAGAAAAGTTAGTGCTTATTATTTTAGTAATAATGTTACTAAGTGTAGTTTGGCAAGTATTTTCGAGATTCATTTTACGAGCACCAAGTACCATAACTGATGAAATTTCGAGTTTTTCATTAATTTGGGTTGGGTTATTAGGAGCAGCATATGCAGCAGGTAAAAATTTACATTTAGCTATTGATTTAATTCCAGAAGATATTGTTAAAAAAAGACAAAGTTTATTTAACGGAATTGTTTTTATTTCTATTGCTTTTTTTTCCTTTACAGTAATGATTATTGGTGGATTTAGATTGGTTCAATTGAGTTTTCAATTTGGACAAACTTCTGCAACACTAGAAATTCCTTTAGGATTTATTTATATGGTAGTACCTATTTCAGGAATTTTAATTTGCTATTACAGCATAGACACACTTTTAAATCAAAGAAAACTAAACAAAGCATAAGTTATGAATTTAGTAGAAGTCCTTATTTTAGTTATTAGCTTTTTAGTTTTCTTATCGTTAAGAGTACCAATCGCATTTGCTATAGGTTTAGCAGCTTTATTTACCTTATTAAGTGCAATGCCTTTTTTACCAAGTGTAACCACTTTGGCACAAAGAATGGCAACATCATTAGATAGTTTTACTTTGTCTGCAATCCCATTTTTTATACTTGCAGGACAAATTATGAATAGAGGAGGAATTGCAGTCCGACTCATAAATTTTGCCAAAGCCATAGTTGGCCCACTTCCTGGAGGTTTGGCTTTTGTAAACATCATTTCTTGTATGTTATTTGGAGCTATTTCTGGTTCTGCAGTGGCAGCAGCATCAGCAATTGGTGGTTTTATGAATCCGATGATGGAAAAAGATGGGTATGATAAATCGTTTAGTGCAGCAGTAAATATTACAAGTGCAACTACAGGGTTAATTATTCCACCAAGTAACGTGTTAATTGTGTATTCTTTAGCAAGTGGTGGAGTTTCTATTGCTGCTTTATTTATTGCAGGTTATGTACCAGGATTGTTAATTGGTTTGGCCTTAATGATTGTAGCTTTAGTGTATTCAATCATCAAAAAATATCCAACAGATAAATTGGTAGGTTTTAAAGAATTCTTTAAAAGATTTGTGGATGCTTTCCCAAGTTTAATGCTACTTGTAGTGGTAATTGGTGGAATTGTAGCTGGAATTTTTACAGCAACAGAAGCATCAGCAATTGCAGTAATTTACACCTTAGTTTTAGGTTTTGTCTACAAAGAAATTACGGTAAAAGATATTTCTCCAATTTTATTGGAAACAATTAAAACATCCGCGATTGTATTGTTGTTGGTTTCTACATCTATAGCTATGTCTTGGGTAATGAGTTATGAGAATATTCCACAAGAAATCAGTAATACGTTATTGGCTATTAGTGATAACCCAATTGTTATTTTAATTATCATCAACTTGATTTTATTATTCGTAGGTGTATTTATGGATATGACTCCTGCAGTACTAATTTTTACACCAATATTTTTACCAATTGTAACAGAATTAGGAATGAATCCAATTCACTTTGGAATCATAATGATTATGAACTTATGTATTGGTTTGTGCACGCCACCAGTAGGTTCTGTACTCTTTGTGGGTTGTAGTGTGGCTGATTTAAAAATACAGCAAGTTATAAAACCATTATTGCCATTATTTTTAGTGATGATTGGCGTGTTATTGTTGATTACCTATTTCCCAGATTTAACCTTATGGTTGCCTAGACAATTTGATTTATTGTAATAATATAGTTTAACTTTGTGTTTTTGATTCAATTGTAACTCACAATCATAAATGACACAAAATAAAGCTATAATTTATATGATATTTAGTGCAATCGCATTTGCATTAATGGGTTCAGTTGTAAAATATTTGAGTACATTTAATGTATATCAAGTTGTGTTTTTTAGGTCTGTAGGAACGCTGCTATTTACAATTCCTTTAGTCATTAAACAGAAAGTTCCTTTTTGGGGAAATAACAAAAAATGGCTAATCATAAGAGGTGTTACAGGTGTAATTTCGTTAACCTGTTTTTTTCAGTCTCTAAACTATTTGAGTATAGGAACAGCAGTTTCTTTACGTTATACAGCGCCTATTTTCGCAGCTATTTTCGCACTTATTTTTTTAAAGGAAAAGATAAAACCCATACAATGGTTTTTGTTTTTTATTGCTTTTATGGGAGTTTTAATCATTAAAGGTTTTGGGGCAGATGTAGAATTGGCAGGACTCTTTTTTGTGATTTTTTCTGCAATTTTTCTAGGAATAATTTTTGTTGTAATTCGTAAAATTGGTAATACAGAACACCCATTAGTAATCATTAATTATTTTATGCTAATGGCATTTGTTTTTGGTGGATTAATGTGTTTAAATTACTGGGAACAACCTACACTTTTGGAGTGGATTTTCTTTTTAAGTACAGGAGTTTTTGGCTATTTTGGACAATTGTATATGACCAAAGCTTTTCAATTGGCTGAAACCAATTTAGTAGCTCCTATAAAATATTTGGAAGTAATTATTACGATTATTATCGGAACTTTTTGGTTTGGAGATGTCTATAATAGTTGGACGTTATTGGGAATATTACTCATACTTTCTGGATTGATATATAATATTTATATCAAAAGAAAAACGACTTAAAATCAATTTGATTTAAGCTGTAAAGACATCTATAATTTCCATCACTTGTACTCCATTTTCTAAAGCACAAGGATTTTTTGCTTTTCCTAAAAAATAATTGACAGTTTGCTCAATTAAAGGTTGTTGAATGTGTTTTGGATTTTCAAATGAAAAGACTTCATCTTTATCATCTGTATTTAAAAATACTTTTTCACCATAAAAAGAAAAAGTAATTGTACCCTTTTCTCCATATATTTTACATTCATCTTTTACCTCTTTTTCTGATGCAATAAAATTCCAAATCCCTCTAAATTGTACGCCATTTTCAAAATCAATAATACCATTTACGATATCTGCAACTTTATTGTTTTGGGTTGATGTAGAAAAACCCTCAGCATTTTTAATAACACCAAAATAATGATACATCAAATCAATTTGATGTGGTCCAATATCATTAAAATATCCTCCTCCAGAAATTGCTGGTTTCAATCGCCAATGATCTTCGGTTTTTGTAATGATAGTAGGGTTAGAGGACTGTAGAATTTGAATGTCAGCAAACAAAACTTTACCAATACTATTACTGTCTAGTAATTCTTTTACTTTTTGAAAAGCAGGCAAACCTCTTCTATAATGAGCAACAACAATTTTGTCGTTATTAGTAACTATTTCTGCAAGTTGTTTTGCTTCGTTTGCATCTAAAGTGATGGGTTTTTCCAAATACACAAATTTACCAGCAGCCAAACATTGTTTCGCAATGTCCAAATGTGTAGAAGGAGGAGTTGCAATATAAACAGCATTAATTTCAGGATGATTTAAAATAGTATCAACAGAATCGTACCAAAAAGGAACTTTGTGTCTTTCTGCAAAATCTTTCGCTTTTGCACCATTTCTTCGCATTACAGCAATTAATTCTGAATTGGCTACTTTTTGAAAAGCAGGACCGCTTTTTACTTCTGCAACATCACCACAACCAATAATTCCCCATTTTATAGTTTTCATTTATTTAAAATTAAAATAGTTTTTAGCGTTGTTGTAGCAAATGTCACTAACAATTTTACCTAAAAAAGCTTCATCAGCAGGTAATTCTCCATTTTCAACATCGGTTCCAATCGCATTACATAAAATACGTCTAAAATATTCGTGTCTTGGAAAAGATAAAAAGCTACGAGAATCTGTTAACATACCCACAAAACAAGACAATAATCCTAAATTTGATAAAGCATTAATTTGTTTTTCCATTCCGTCTTTTTGGTCTAAAAACCACCAAGCAGCACCATATTGCATTTTTCCTTTGATAGTTCCATCGTTAAAATTCCCGACCATTGTTGCAAACACTTCGCTATCGGCTGGATTTAAATTGTAAACAATTGTTTTTGCTAACTGATTTGTGCTGTCTAACCTATTTAAAACTCCACTTAAAGCTTTGGCTTGAGAAAAATCTCCAATAGAATCGAAACCAGTATCAGGGCCCAATTCATCTAATAATCTTTTATTATTATTTCTGATAGCACCCAAATGAAACTGTTGTGTCCAACCAATTTTATGATACATTTTACATAGTTCAATAACTGTTCTAAATTTGAAGAAAGCTACTTCTTCTTCATTTAAAGATTGGTTATTTTTCACCTTATTAAACAAATCATTTACATTATAAATATCTTCTTCAAAGAAATACAATTGTTCAAAACCGTGATCAGAAAGTCTACCTCCATTTTCATTAAAAAAATGAATTCTACTTTCTAAAGCTTTTAATAAATCATCGTAATTATCAATATTGATGTTAGAAACAGTTGATAACTTCGATAAATATTGATTGTAGGTAGTTGTATTTTCGACAGCAAATGAATTGTCAGGTCTAAAAGTTGGAAATGTTTTTACTTTATTAGCATCATTTAAAATAGCAATATGATGCTCTAAAGAATCAGCAGGATCATCAGTAGTGCATAAACTCTCTACATTTTGCATTTTTAATAAGCCGTTTGCAGAATGCGATTTTTGTTGTAAAATTTTTGAAGTCTTCTCGTAAATTGCTGAAGCATTTTCAGGAGTTAAAATTACATCAATATTAAAATATGCTTTCAATTCTAATGCTGTCCAATGAAACAAGGGGTTTTTTATAGTATAAGGTACAACTTCTGCCCATTTTAGAAATTTTTCTTTATCAGTAGCATTTCCAGTGATGTACTTTTCGTCAATACCAAAAGTACGCATAGCTCTCCATTTATAATGATCTCCATAAAGCCAAACTTGTGTAATATTTTCAAATTGGATATCTTCAGCAATCTGTCTAGGAGAAAGGTGGTTATGGTAATCAATTATAGGTTGTTCTTTTGCAAAATGATGAAAAAGCATTTTCGAATATTCATTCTGAAGTAAAAAGTCTTTGGTTAGAAATGAGTTCATTTTTATTGTTTTTTCTGATACAAATTTATGGGCAAATATAACATCTCTTTATAATATTGATAAACAAAGAGTTTAATCAATATTGAAAATAAATAAGTTAAAATAAAATACACTTCAGTATAGTACAGGATAGACAAAGAGCACCTATTTTGTAAAATTGTATATTGTTTGTTAATATTCTTTTAAGATATCAGACAATTGATCACTTAATTTTTTTTAAATTGAATTTACAAAATGAAAAAAACTTTTAACAAACCAACTCAATCTTCACGATTGGTATTTTTGTTTATACTTGTTTTTTTGAGCTTCACTAATTTTAATGTAGTTGCTCAAGATAAAATAACAGGTACTGTAACAGATAAAGAAGGAAACCCTTTACCTAGTGTAAGTGTACTTCAAAAAGGAACAACAAATGGGGTAAGTGCTGATTTTGATGGTAATTATTCTATAACTTTAACTTTAGGTCAAAGGATATTAACTTTTAGTTATTTAGGATTTAAAACAAAAGAGATTCCAATTCTTGGAAAAAAAGTAATTAATGTAGTTTTAGAAGAAGAATCTGAAAGTCTAGGCGAAATTGTTATTGTTGGTTATGGTACACAGAAAAAAGAGAGTGTAGTAGGTGCTATCTCTCAAATAAAAGGTGCTGAATTAATGGAAAGGACATCTGGTGTAACAAATCTTAGAGAAGCATTGCAAGGTAACATACCAGGTGTTACTGCTATACAAGGTAATGGAACTCCTGGGGAAGATAACGTTAGGATTTTTATTCGTGGTCGAAGTTCTTGGAACGGAAATGGTACTCCTCTTGTGCTTGTTGATGGTGTAAAGAGATCGATGACCGATATAGATATGAACGATGTTGAAAATATATCGGTACTAAAAGATGCATCTGCAACTGCTGTTTTTGGTGTAGAAGGAGCTAATGGGGTAATAATAATAACTACAAAGCGAGGAAAGATAGGAAAACCTGTGCTATCGTTAAATGTAAATTCAACCATTAAAACGGTTTCTCAATTACCTGAAAAATTAAATTCTTATGATGCTTTAATACAGGCAAATAGTGCTATTTTAAGAGGGATTGCTCAAGCGCCTCTTACATGGAATAATTATACACCATTAGCTATTATAAATAGATATCGTAACCCTTCTAGTCTAGAGGAGAGTTATATTTATCCTAATGTTGATTGGGAAGATGAATTGTTGAAAGATTTTGCACAAGATTATAGAATTAATTTATCTGTACGTGGTGGTAATAAAAAAGCCAAATATTTTGGCAGTTTAGCTTATCAGACAGAAGAAGATATTTTTGATGGAGGAAGATACGATAGTGGAAGAGGCTACTTTGGTGAGTATCGTTATGATAGGTTTAATTTTAGAAGTAATATCGATTTTAATATTACAGAAACAACTGAGTTGTCAGTTAATTTAGGTGGATTTTTAGGTATTAGAGAAACACCTGGTAATTTAGGTAATGTAACTAATGGACTTTACTTAATAGCACCAAGTCTTTATACGCCAGTATATCCTGATGGATTGTTCGGACATCCCTTTAGTTATTTTAATGTATATAATAATCCTTTTATTACTTTATCGGCTAACGGTTATGATAAATTTAGAACTTTTCAAATCAATACTGATTTTATACTGAAACAAAAATTAGACTTTATTACTGAAGGCTTATCTTTTCAAGGACGATTTTCTTTAGATAATACACAGAGAAGTAGACAAAATTTGAATGATGGAGGCGTAATTTTTAGAATATACAATGGTGATCAAGAGATTATTGAGCCTCTTCAAGATGGAGATACACGATTTGGTTATGTGCAACCTCCTTGGACGTTAGATCAATTAGGAGCAGAGGAGGGTCAGCGAAGACGTCAAATGGTTTATGACTTTTCGTTTAATTACAAAAGGACTTTTGCTGAAAAGCATAATGTAACAGCATTATTCTTGGTTAGAAGACAGGAATCTGCAAGCGGAAGTGGTACTGTTAATGCTTTTCCAAGACGTCGTGAAGATTGGGTAGGAAGGGTAACCTATAACTACGATTCTAGATATTTTATAGATATAAATGGCGCATATAATGGATCTGAGCAATATGGTCCAGGATTTCGTTTCGATTTATTTCCTTCTATAGCTCTAGGTTGGACAATATCAAACGAGTCCTTTATGGAAAAAAGTGAAAATTGGTTAAACAATCTTAAAATCAGGGGTTCGTATGGTCTTATTGGTGATGATGGTTTTCCAACATCAGGAGGAAGATGGAGATGGCTTTCGCAGTGGCAATCTGGTAATAGTGGTTCTTATTTAGTGCCAGGAAACTATGGTGGAATTTCTCCCTACACCTTTTACAGAGAATTTATCGTTGGAAATCCAAACCTTCAGTGGGAAGAAGCTGTTAAATATAATATAGGAGTTGAATTTTCTTTATTTGATGGTTTATTAACTGGAGAAGTAGATTATTTTGCTGAAGATCGAGATAAAGTTGTAGTTCTTGGTAATAGATTGCAAGCAGATTTAGGTGGATTGACTGCACCACCTGCTAATTTAGGTGCTACTGAAGTAAGAGGTTATGAGGTTGTTCTTGGGTCTAGTTATACTTTTGATAATGGTTTAAATCTATTTGGTAATTTTAATTTTAACCAAGCCATTGATAAAATAATAATAAGCGATGATCCAATTAGTACACCACATTATTTAAAAGAAGCAGGTTATCCTATTGGTCAGGGTAGATCAGGTATACCAGCAGGTATACTAACAAGTTGGGATGATATTTATAGTTCAACACCACAAAATCAAAATCAAAGTTTTGTGCGCCCTGGATATTATGATCTTGTAGATTTCGATGGAGATGGGGTTTATAATTCTGAGCGAGATAATGCACCCTTTGGTTATCCAAACCAACCTCAAAGAACATGGAGTGCTACTTTAGGTGCAAGATATAAAGGGTTTAGCATTTCAGCACAGTTGTATGGTACTCAAAATGCTTCTAGATTGTTCAGTAATCAAACATTTAGTAATTCAACGCCTTTAATCTTTACACAAGATTTAGATTATTGGACGGTAGATACACCAAATAATACAGATACCCAACCATCATTTGGCGTTCCAGGTGCAGCTAACCCTAGAGATAACTGGTTAGATGGATCATTAACTAGGTTAAGAGCAGTCACTTTATCGTATGATATCCCAAAAAAGACATGTGAAAAACTTGGGCTTAAGAAACTTCAAGTTTTTGCAAATGGGAATAACCTGTTTTTATGGTCTGATTTTCCTGATGATAGAGAGTTTAACACATCTGGGACAACAAGATCAAGAGGAGATTATCCTACTTTAAAAAGATTTAACTTCGGTTTTAATATGAATTTTTAAAAGAAAAGTAAAAATGAAAAATTATACAAAAAAAATACTAATAATTTTAGGACTCGTTTTCTCTTTTTCATGCGAGGACTACTTAGATGTTGAGCCAGATGCAGTTGTATCTGAAGAGGATGTTTTTTCTACATTTATTAATGCACAAGGTTTTGTAGAAGAAATGTATTCTTTAGTTGTCTCTTACGAACAGCAGGGTCATACTTTTCAAGATTTTCTTTTAGGCGATGATGGTTTTGTTGATAGACCTACAAAAGCGAGTGGCGATATTGATGCAGGAAGATTTTATGATGTGATAAGAGATAATTTTATTTACTTAAATAACCATTATAATTCTTCTTACGGGTCAACAGGTACTAATTCTGCCAATGTTGAAAATAATAATACTTTTAATAGACAAAGACCGGGAGTATATGATGGTAGTTTGCGTGCTATTCGTAAAGCTAATATTGTTATTAATAATGTAGAAAGCGAAGCAAATGGAGGAAGAGAATTAATGGTAAATGCAACACAAGCTGAAAAAGACGTTATACTTGGACAAGCTTATTTTTTTAGAGCTTTTTTTCATAATGAGATTATGAAATTTTGGGGTCGTTATCCATACATAGACAAAGTATTAGTAGATGATTTTGCAATACAACGTCCAGATACTTACAAGGAAGTAGCTTTACGAGCTAACGAAGATTACAAAAAAGCCATTGAATTATTACCTTTAGATTGGGATAATGAACCTTATGGACAACGAACACGTGGAGAAAATAATGGCAGACTTACGAAATTGACAGCATATGCTTTTCAAGGTAAAAACTTACTTTTAGCAGCTAGCCCTTTAATGAAAGGTAACAATGTAAGTATAAATCCATATGACTATGATACTGAATTATGTGATATGGCAGTAGAAGCCTTTGCAGGTGCTCTTAAGTTAGCTGACGCTAACCAAGCACGATATCGTTTAGCTGCTACCTTGGATGAATTAGACGATGTATTTTGGAAATCATCAGCTCCTGGTGCATGGCCAGGTAGTACAGAGTTTATTTTTTCTGCAACAGGGGGTAGTCAGGGGCAAGCTACAAGATTTATGGCTTCAGGAGTAAATAGAGCTATTCATACTAATTCTGCTGGATATGAGGTTATTAGTCCTACTCACAATTTTATTCATAACAATTTTGGAATGGCGAATGGTTTATCTATCGAAGATGATTTGAGTGGACAGTTTGGAACACCAACTTATGATCCTACTAAACCATTCGAAAACAGAGATCCACGTTTTTATAAATGGCATATCATTGATGGAGATGTTATAGATCCAGGAGCAGATAATCCGCATAAAACAGCACAACTTTGGTTTGAATCTCCAACTGTAAAAGGTGTTCACAGAAGTACTAACGCAGAGAATATCAAAATATTGAATAATACTGGGTATATGTGGACAAAGTTTTTTCCAAAAGTAGATGGTAAGTATCATACAATATGGAACCCTATTATAAATCAATATGTTGGGGTACGAATGCATATGAGACTTACAGATGTTTATTTAATGTATGCAGAAGCTCTGCACGCATCTAAGGGAGCAAGTAATGCGCCTGCATCATACAATTTGACTGCTGAGGGGGCTATTAATTTATTACGTAATAGAGCAGGTGTTCCTAACGTACATCCTAGTATTGTAGCAAATAATACTAAGTTCATGGATGAATTAAGAAGAGAAAGATCTGTAGAGTTAAGTTATGAAGCACATAGATGGGTAGATATAAGAAGATGGGGTTTAGCCCATTTAGATAAATACAAAAGAAAATTAGCTTTAAATTTTCCACAAGATAGAAGTAGTTTTACAGAATCACTTCTTGTAGAAAGAATTTGCGAGTTTCCTAAGCACTATTGGTTACCATTTCCTATTGAGCAAACACAAATTTATGAAGGTTTTCCTCAAAACCCAGGATGGTAATCTTAAATCAATCAACTTAAATTATTATTAAGAAAAAATGAAGATAAATAAATTATATAGGTTGTTTACTTTACTTAGCTTAACATTGTTTTGCTTTAGTAATTTTACAATGGCTCAAACAAATGGAACAGAAGTAACAGCGACTGTAGTTGATGAGCAAGGTAGCCCATTAAGTGGCGTTAAAATATTTAACACTAATGGAGTTAACGTGTCTTCAGATGTCAATGGGCAATTTAAAATTACATTAAAAGATGATGAAGATTCTGTATCTCTGCAAAAGATAGGTTATGAATCATTAATTCTTACATTATCTGATTTATCTGGTAATATTACCATGAAAAAATCTCTTTTTTTAGCATCTGAAGGTGATGAATTAAAGTTAGGAGTCGTAACAAAAAATAGAAGGAATATTGTTGGAGCAATTACTTCAATCAATCCAAAAGATCGATTAACTTTTGACAATACCCAGCGTGTAAGAAATTATATCAATGGATTAATTTTAGGTGTTAGAGGATCAGATAATATAAGAGGTATAGGAGGTGTAGGTGACGTTGTTTTTGTAATTGATGGTGTAATTGGACGTGATCCAAATATCCTGAATATGGAAGAGGTTGAGCAAATAACAGTATTAAGAGATGCTAACTCTGTTGCCCTTTATGGTAGTCAAGGAAGAAATGGTGTTATTGTAATTAACACCAAAAGGGGTAAGGCTAATAAAAAAGAAGTAAAAGTTAATGTACTTTCTAGTTTTAGTTTACCTATTTCTTTACCTAATTATTTGGGATCTGCAGATTATATGGAATTGTATAATGAAGCTCTTTCTAATGATGGTGTGCCAGCTAATGATGGAAGAAGATTTACAAATGATAGAATTCAAAATACGAGAAATGGTGTAAACCCTTTTGAATTTCCAGATCTAGATTTATATTCAACACAATTTGTACAACCTTTTGTACATTCTACAAATATTATTACAGAATTTTCTGGAGGTAATGATAAAAATCAATACTATGTTAATGTTGGTTGGAATCGTAACAGTGCATGGGTGGATATTAATGATGATATTAATGCAGGAACTAATCGTTTTAATGTAAGAGGTAATATAGATTTCAGAATAAATGATTGGATTACTAGTAGTCTAGATGGTATAGCAGTAATAAGTACAACTAAATCATCGAGAGGTAATTTATTAAATACTGCAACTACTTTAAGACCACATCTTTATTCTCCTTTTTTGCCAGTAAGTTTACTAAACACGAGTGATCCTGGAATACAAGGACAGCTTGATGCTGCTAATACTTTTAATGGAATGCTTTTAGGAACAAGTCAGCAGTTTGGATCAGATGCACCTATAGCTTTAGCTATTGCTGGTGGACATCAAAACACAGTTTTTCGTTCTACACAGTTTAACAATACAATTAATTTTGATTTAAACAAAATCACTAAAGGTTTATCAGCTAAAACCTATTTGAGTTTTGATTTTTATGATTCTTACACAGCAACAATAGCAAATCAATTCAAAACCTATGAACCAACTTGGCAAGGTGGCAGAATAACTGGACTTTCTGAGTTTGGTATAGACTTAAAAGATCAAACAGAAAATCTTAGTACCAATAATTTTATTTCAAGATTCGGTTTTTATGGATTAGTAAATTACGATACTACTATTGCCAAAGATCATTCTTTAAATACAACTTTGTTAGGCTTTTTTAATTCTCAAAGACAAAATGATACAAGGCAAACAGATATTGATTCTCACATTGGTTTTCAAGCATCTTATGATTACAAGAAGAAATTATTTGTAGATTTTACAGGAACTTATACCAATTCCATAAAATTACCAGAAGCAAATAGAGGGGCTTTTTCACCTACTGCTGGTATAGCTTATATTTTAACAGAAGATTCTTTTTTAAAAAACAACAAGTTTATCAACTATCTTAAAATAAAAGCTTCTGGTGGTATTATTTCATCTGATCGTGATATTAATGGTTATTACTTATATGATGAAAATTATTCAAATGGAAGTAATATTAACTGGGCAGATGGTAATTCTAATAATAGACAAAATATAACACAAGGACAAAATCTTGATTTAACATTTGAAGAACGTATTGATTTTAATTTAGGTTTCGAATCTTACTTAATGAATTCACTTTGGTTAGAAGCTAATTATTTTAGAACAGAACTTGACAAGCAAGTAACATTTTTACAAGATCAATATCCTTCATTTTATGATGATTTCAGACCTTATGATAACTTTAATAAGAATTTATACACAGGTTTTGAATTAGGTTTGAGTTATAATAAAACATATGGAGATTTCTCAGTTAGTTTGGGTTCAAACATATTATACAGTCAGACAGAAAGAACTAGAATATCAGAAGTATTTGCAGAAGACTATTTACAAACACAAGGAAGAGAAATTTCAACAATTTTTGGATTAGTAGATCAAGGTTTTTATTCAGAATCAGATTTTACTACAAATACAAACGGAGAAAGAGTTTTAAACACTGGTTTACCAGCACCACAATTTGGTAGTGTACAACCAGGAGATATAAAATATCAAGATCAAAATGGCGACAATATTATAGATAACGATGATAGAGTTGCAATTGGACAATCTAGTAGTCCTTGGACTTATGCTTTTAACCTTAATTTAAGTTATAAAAGATTTAATCTTTTTATTTTAGGTACAGGACAATCTGGTGCTAAAGGGAATAAATTGAGTAGTGGTTTTAATGAATACTATTCAGTTGATGGAAATGATAAATATTCAGAAATTGTTTTAGGAAGATGGACTCCTCAAACAGCAAGTACAGCTACATTCCCTAGATTATCATCTCAAACAAATCAAAATAATTTTAGAACTTCTACTTTTTGGTTATATGATAATAATTATTTTACAATCAGTAGAGCACAATTAACCTATGAATTTGATGATGTTTTGGTTAAGAATTTAGGAATTGATAATTTCAGTATGAATATTTCAGGAACAAATTTATTTGAGATTTCAAAAAATAGAGATGTTCGTCAATTAAGAATCGGTTCAAATCCTTTAGCTAGAACTTTTACTCTAGGTTTAAGAGCCTCATTTTAATTCAAACTATAAATTAGATTAACAAATGAAAAGTTTAACAAAAAATATATTAATTGTATTGGTTTTAGTCGGAATGATTGGTTGTGAATTTGAACCTATTGATGAGAACCGATTAGATTTAGAAGATGTCAGTAACTTTCCTGAAAGAGTTGAAGGAATATTGTTAAATGGATATACTGGTTTAGTAAATCAATATTCATTTTCTGAAGGAGGTACAGATGATGCAGTAAATAACAACTTAACTAATAACTATAAGCGTATTGCTTTAGGAGAGTTAAATGCACAATTTAATCCTGCATCACGTTGGGGTAATTATGAGCAAGTATTCTGGGTAAATAAATTCCTAAAAATTATCGAAGCAGGAAAAACACAATGGAGTAGAGATACATTAACGAATACAATGTTTGAAATGCGTATGAAAGGAGAGGCATTGGCATTAAGAGGATTACATCATTTTTATGTCCTTCAAGCACATGCTGGTATTGGTCAATCAGGTCAGTTGTTAGGTATACCATACTTTACCGAGTTTATTGAATCAAATGGGAACTTTAATGTACCACGTTTATCATTTGAAGATTCTGTTCAGGCTATTTTAGCAGATTTTGATGCTGCACTTAATTTATTACCAACAGATTATGGTTTAAGTGCAGGAAATGTAGATCCTTGGTATTCAAATTTAGATAATTTTGATTACGATAAATATGGAATAGTAAACGATAACTTTTTTGAATTACGTATTTCAGGAAGAATCGTAAAAGCTTTAAAAGCTCGTTTGGCTCTTTTTGCAGCAAGCCCTTCATTTCTAGATAATCAAAGTTATTATCAAATGGCAGCAACTAATGCCTCAGAAATTTTAAATACCATTGGAGGTGTTGCTGGTTTAGATCCAAATGGTATTGAGTTTTATGCTTCTGATGTTAACATTCAGAGTAGAGAATCTCTTTGGCGTGGTTCAATAGGAGGTAATAGTGTTACTTTTGAAAGAAGAATGTTTCCTCCATCTGTAAATGGAAATGGTGAATTAAATCCAACTCAAAACTTTGTAGATGCATTTCCTATGTTAGATGGTACACCTATTAGCAGTTCTAATACATATGATTCTCAAAATCCTTATGCAGATAGAGATCCTAGACTAGAAAAATATGTTGTAGTTAATGGTGCTGAATTTGGAGGAGGTACAATTAATACCGGTGTTGGGGGTGGAAATGATAGGATAGACTCAATTCAAGGACTATCTACAACTACTGGATATTACCTTAAAAAATTATTACATCCTGATGTTAGACTTAATGATGATGGAACTTCTCAAGGTAAGAGACATGCAAATGTGTATTTTAGATATACTGAATTATTTTTGATATTAGCAGAAGCTGCTAACGAGATTGATGGTCCAGACCATCAAGTTAATGGTATTTCTGCTCGTGATATAATCGCTGCAATACGTAATAGAGCTGGAATTACACAACCAGATAATTACTTAGCTTCTATAGCCACAAAAGAAGATATGCGTGAGCTTATTAGAAATGAAAGACGTATAGAGTTAAGTTTTGAGGGACATAGATTTTGGGATTTAAGAAGGTGGGGAGTTAACCTAAATGAAACAGCTAGAGGCTTATTTTTCAATGGAACAAACTATCAAGAAATTCCTTCTGTAGAGACAAGAAATTACCAATCATTTGCAACATATATGCCTATCCCTAATTCAGAGATATTAAAATTTTCTGAACTTGAGCAAAATAATGGATGGTAGTGTATTTTTGTAATTTAAAAGAATAAAAAATTAGATAAAGATGAAAAAATTTTTATTAATATGTGCAATGGCCTTTAGCATATTGGCTTGTGAAAATCAAATAAACGAATTTCCAGATTTTGGATCTACTTCAGTATATTTTCCATTTCAAACTCCAGTAAGAACATTAATCCAAGGTAAATATGATTTAGGATTCAATGATAATGATAATATGGGAAGATTTGAAATTGGTGTTATTATGACAGGAGTTTATAATAATAGTATAGATAGAAAAGTACATTTTGAGTTAGCTCCTGAATTAATAGATGCTGCTGCTTTAGGTGTTGATACTGTAAATGTAGAATTGTTACCAGCTTCTTATTATACTATAGAACAACAAAGTCCAGTCACAATCCCTGCTGGTTCTATAGATGGTCGTATACCAATTCAATTAAATGATGCCTTTTTTGATGATCCAAAATCTTTTGCAGAATTTGGTGAAGTGCATTACGTAATTCCATTAAAAATTACAAATTTTGAAAATTTAGATTCACTTTTAGTGGGTGTTCCAGCTGATGGTGTATCAAACCCAATCAGAATTAAAGAAGATGATTGGCAGATATTACCTAAGGATTATACTCTTTTTGGAATTAAGTATATGAATAAATATCAAGGTATTTATTTAAGACGTGGAGAGGATGCAGTTAAAGGATTTGTTGGATTGGAAAAGGTTTTTGCAAATGGAAATCCGACAGAATCAGAAACGAAGGTCATAGATAGCTCTACAGTTTATCGAGCTGAATTTGTTGTTGGCGATGAATTACTTCCATTATCAACTGCAGGCAGAAAAGTAGCCAATACTACTATTGGCGTTAGAAGAGCAGATCCAGATCTTGCTACTAATAATACATTGTCTTTAAAATTAACATTCAACGATAATGAAGAAATTATTGTAACTAATGCTGACCCAAATAGTACTGTTACTGTTACGGGTTCAGGAAAGTTTATAGAAGATGGAGACGAATGGGGAGGAAAAAGTAGAGACGTAATTTACTTAGATTTTCAATACCGAGAATTAGAAGTTGAAGTCACAGAGGAATTCTTTTTTGGTTCGTTAGTTTCGACAACAACAGCAACACTTGATTTGTTACACACTGTTAAAGATACTTTAGTTATTAGAGATAGAGACGTTAAATTTGAGGAATTTACAATCAATTTACAAAAACAATAAATAACTAATTATTATTAATTAGTTTATAATTTAAAAAACCCTTCATTATTTAAAATGAAGGGTTTTTTAATGCTTTTTGTCTTGTCTTAAATTAGTACTACAAAAAGTTATAACATGCACAAAGACAAAACAACCTATAAAAGCGTAGCAAAAAAAACATTAATCTAATTTATCTATAATATGAAGTGGTTTTATAGTTTATTTTTAGTAGCAATTTCGTTTCAGGCTCAAACTAAATTACCAACAATTTTTGGTGATAATATGGTGTTGCAACAAAAAGGAAAAATTTCTATTTGGGGTAAAGACTTGCCAAATTCACAAATTAATATTTCAACAAGTTGGGGAGTAAAATCATCAACAAAAGTTGATGAAAATGGATTTTGGAAAACAAAAATTAGAACAAATAAAGCATCATTTAATCCTGAAAAAATTACAATTAAAGGAAGTGAAACTATCACATTTAAAAATGTTTTAATAGGTGAAGTTTGGTTATGTTCAGGTCAATCTAATATGGATATGCCAATGATGGGTCTTGGAAAATCAAAGGTTTTAAATGCAGATGATTATTTAAATCAATCAATTAATAAAAATATACGATTATTTAATAATCCAAGAGCAGCAAGCATAGAACTAAATTTTGAAACAGGTGGTAAATGGAAAAAATCTAACAGAGAATCAGCGAAAAAGTTTAGCGCTGTTGGATATATTTTTGCTCAGCAACTTTTTGATAAATTAAAAGTACCTATTGGAATAATTGAAACAGCTTGGGGAGGTACAAGAATAGAAGCTTGGTTGCCTAAAGAATATTTAATCAAATATAAAGATGTGAAAATACCTGATAAACTGCATCAAGATCAAAATAAACAGAAAAAGCCTTCTTTCTTGTATAATGCAATGATTCATCCGTTTCAAGATTTTAAAATCAAAGGAGTTCTTTGGTATCAAGGAGAATCTAATAGAACTAAACCTGAACCTTATTTTAGTTTAATGACAGATTTAATTAATTCTTGGAGAATTCAATGGAAAGACAGAAATCTTCCTTTTTATTTTGTTCAAATAGCACCATATAATTATGTAAAATATAAAAAGGGTAAATTGAATTATTCAAATTTCATTAGAGATACACAATTCAAAATATCTCAAAAGATCAAAAATTCAGGATTGGTAGTAACAACAGATATAGGAGATTGTAATGATATTCATCCGTCAAAAAAAGGAGAGGTTGCAAAAAGGTTAGCAAATTTGGCATTAGTTGAAGAATACAATCATCAAAACTTTTTTTACAAGAGTCCTGAACTTAAAAAAATTAGAATAAAAAAGAATAAAGTAACGCTTAAATTCAACCTTTCTGACAAAGATTATTTTATATCTACAAGCAATATAAAAGGATTTTCAATAGCAGGTTCTGATAAAAAATTCTATCCAGCAAATGTAATAATAGGTAAAAATAAGAAAGAGTTAATTTTAAGTAGTAAAAAAATTACAAAACCAGTTGCAGTTAGGTATGGATTTGAACCATGTTTTAAAGGAAATTTAAAAACAAAATCAGGTTTACCAATAGCAGTTTTTAGAACGGATGATTGGTAATTAAGTTCTAAAGAAACTCAGGACAGGGCAGGACGCAATTTCCTAATAGGAGTAATATTTTTAACACATTCAATTCTTTAATTATAAAGTACAAATCGTTAATATTAAGAATAAAATCTATGAATAAAAATAGTTTTTTAGTAGTTCTAATTTTTTCAGTCTATAGTTTTGGTAGTTTATATAGTCAAAAAAATACTGAACAAGAAAAACCAAATATCATCTTTATTTTAACAGATGACCAACGCTTTGATGCAATAGGTTATGCTGGCAATAAATTTGTACAAACTCCAGAAATGGATGATTTAGCAAAAAAGGGTACATATTTTAATACGGCTCTAGTGACAACTCCAATTTGTGCTGCAAGTAGAACAAGTATTTTAACTGGTTTATACGAAAGATCACACAATTTTAATTTTCAAACTGGTAATGTTAGGGATGAATATATGGATGAATCTTATCCAAGATTGTTAAAAGATAATGGGTATTATACTGGTTTTTATGGAAAATATGGAACTAGATATAATGATTTGGACAAGCAATTTAATGAGTACGAATCTTATGATAGAAACAACAGATACAAAGACAGAAGAGGATATTATTACAAAACAATAGGTAAAGACACTGTGCATTTAACACGTTATACAGGTCAAAAAGCATTAGATTTTATCGATAAAAATGCCGATAATAATAAACCATTTTGTTTGTCATTAAGTTTTAGTGCGCCTCATGCACATGATGGTGCTCCAAAACAATACTTCTGGCAAGAAACCTTGGATGCAATGTTAGAAAATACCACAATTCCTGATCCAGAATTAGGAGATGATAAATATTTTTTAGCTCAGCCAAAAATTGTAAGAGATGGATTTAATAGATTACGTTGGACGTGGAGATATGATACACCAGAAAAATACCAACATAGTTTAAAAGGATATTATAGAATGATTTCTGGAATAGATTTAGAAATCAAAAAAATTAGAGAAAAATTAAAAGAAAAAGGGCAAGATAAAAATACAGTTATCATTCTTATGGGTGATAATGGATACTTTTTAGGAGAGCGCCAAATGGCAGGTAAATGGTTGATGTATGATAATTCTATTAGAGTTCCCTTAATTGTTTTTGATCCAAGAGAAAATAAGCATCAAGATATTGATGATATGGTGTTAAATATTGATGTACCTCATACAATTATGGATCTTGCAGGGTTAGAAGCTCCAAAATCTTGGCAAGGAAAAAGTTTAATGCCTTTAGTAAAAAAAGAAAAGAAATCTATTCAAAGAGATACCGTTTTAATCGAGCACATTTGGGATTTTGAAAACATAGCACCTAGTGAAGGTGTGAGAACAAAAAAATGGAAATACTTTAGATATGTAAATGACAAAACCATTGAAGAACTTTACAATTTAGAAAATGATCCAAAAGAAATTAANAACTTAGTAGGTAAAAAGAAATACAAGAAAATATTAGATAATTTACGTGCTAAAACGGATGAGTTAATCAAAAAGAACAGCAATCACTTTAGAGCTGCTCCAACAGATTTAACTGTTGAATTAATTAGAGAGCCAAGTTCAGAAGTAAAAGTTTTTGACTTAAAACCAGAATTTGGATGGACAGTTCCTTTAGGTGCAAAATATCAGGGAGCATATCAAATTTTAGTAGCATCTAACAAAGAAAGTATTGATGCTAATAATGGCGATGTTTGGGATAGTGGAAGAGTAGCATCTTCAAAATCTACAGATGTGGAATATGGAGGAAATCAATTAGAAGTTGGTAAAACTTATTTCTGGAAAGTTCGAATTTGGGATGAAGCAAACAGATTGGTAGATTACGCAGAAGCCCAAAAATTTACAACAGGTAAAAGTGATAGTTATATTATTTCAACAGAAAATAAATTCATCACAACAAAAGTAAAACCAGTAAAATTCGAAAAAAGAAACAATTTCCATTTTATAGATTTTGGAAAAGCTGCTTTTGCGACAATGAATTTTACTTATAATGCCAAAACTACTCATACACTAACTGTTAGAGTTGGAGAAATGGTAGATGATAAAGGAAATGTAAACAGAACAGTTCCTAAAAAAAGTAACATACGTTACCAAGAAATTAAAGTAGATGTAAAACCAGGTCAGACTCAGTATCAAATTAAAGTTCAAACTGATGAGAGAAATACCAGACCTAATAAAGCAGTGCCTTTACCAGATGGTTTTCCTCCTTTAGTACCTTTTAGATATGCAGAAATAGAAGGAACTCAAGGAAAAATTTCAGCTGATGATTTTACACAATTGGCTTTTCATACCTATTGGGATGAAAAAGCAAGTAGTTTTGAGAGTGATAATGATATTTTAAATCAGGTTTGGGACTTATCTAAATACTCAATCAAAGCAACAACATTTAACGGATTGTATGTAGATGGTGATAGAGAACGTATTCCTTATGAGGCAGATGCGTACTTAAATCAATTAAGTCATTATACAACAGACAGAGAATATGCAATGGCTAGAAGAACCATTGAGTATTTTATGAAGAATCCAACTTGGCCAACAGAATGGCAACAACACGTGCCTTTATTGATTTATGCTGATTATATGTATACAGGAAATACAGAGTTAATTGAGCGTTATTATGAGCCATTAAAGCATAAATCTTTGTTTGAATTATCTAATGAAGATGGTTTAATCACTTCAACAAAAGTTGATGCAACATTTATGAAAAAGTTAGGTTTTCCTGACGGATATAAAAAACCATTAACGGATATTGTAGACTGGCCTTCTAAAAATTTCTACGGAAGTAAAACAAAAGGAGAACGTGATGGTTTTGTGTTTAAACCATACAGTACTGTAATCAATTCGTTCTTTTATGAGAATATGAAAATTATGGCTGAGTTTGCTAAATTGTTAGGAAAAACTCAAGAAGCTTTAGATTTTGAATATAGAGCTGCAAAAGCTAAAAAAGCAGTGAACGAACAAATGTTCAATAAAGAAAAAGGTATTTATGTAGATGGAATTGGTACAGATCATTCTTCTTTACACGCAAATATGATGCCTTTAGCTTTTGGTATTGTTCCAGAAGAACACTATCAATCTGTTGTAGATTTTGTAAAATCTAGAGGAATGGCTTGTAGTGTGTATGGAGCTCAGTTTTTAATGGATGGTTTATACAATGCAGGTGAAGAAGATTATGCCTTAGAATTATTAGCGAGCAAGGCTAAAAGAAGTTGGTATAATATGATTCGTGTAGGTTCTACCATCACTTTAGAAGCTTGGGATTATGAATACAAAGTAAACCTAGATTGGAATCACGCTTGGGGTGCAGCACCAGCCAATGTAATTCCAAGAGGTTTATGGGGTATAAAACCTAAAACTCCAGGTTTTGGTATTGTTAGTATCAAACCTCAAATGAGTAAATTAAAAAATAGTGCTATAGAAGTACCAACTGTAAGAGGAACAATCAAAGCAAATTATACCTATAATGGAAAAAGATTACAGACTTATGAAATCGAAATTCCAGGGAATATGGTTGGAGAATTTTCTTTGAATGGAAAAGAAGGTAAAGAGTTAATTCATAATGGAAAAACTGTACCATCAGCTTTTGAGACCATTAGATTAACTCCTGGTAAACATACAATTCAATTAAAGATTAATTCTTTTTAATCAGATGAAATTTTGTAATTTAATATAACTATAATCGACTCAATAAAAGGTAGTATTTACTACCTTTTGTTGTTTTAAAATAAACATTTTAAAACCAATTCTAAGTTTCATTGACTAATTCTTTTCACTATGAAAAAAACACTTTTAATATTAATAACTATTGGTTTTGTTAATTTAATTAATTCACAAACCAAATTATCAGCAACATTAAAAAGTGCCACTAAAGTAACTGAAGAGGGTGAAGGAGGTTTATTTTTTGCTGGTGAAAAAAATGTTAACTATAGATTTGGACAGAGAATTACGCCTCATGGAGATTGTGTAGACGTTGTAAATGGTTATGCATTTGTTACTTGGTATAAAGGTGGTATGGATAAACGTAATTTAATGTTGTCTAGAAAAAACTTAAATGTAGAAAACTCACATTGGGTAACTATAGAATTTCCTCACAAACATGTTGGTCAAGGAGGAGAAATTTTAAAAGGAACAGGTATTAGAGGAGATTCTCACAACACTGCTGCTATTGGCATTAGTACCATAGACAATACGATTCATATTATTTACGATATGCACGCCTACAGTAGATCAAGCCTTCCAAATGATTTTTTCAATTATTCTGTATCTAAGAAAAATATGGCATTTGTTCCTGATAATGAATTTACACTAGAAATTTTTAATGCAAAAAGAACCTATCTTAAGGCAGGACAAGATTATGATAGGATGACGTATCCTATGATTCATAGAGCAGATGATGGAAGTTTAATAGCTAGATACAGAAAAGGAGGTTCTGGAAATGGAGATATTTTATTAGCACATTATAATGGTACATCTTGGTCTAATAATTGGATATATCATGAAGGAACCTTAAACCTACCCAATAGAAATAATATGTATGGAGGAGAACGTTTTTTAAATGGTAAATTCTATTCTGGTTTTTCCATAAGATATTCTACAAACAACAGTACTAGTACAAGTAATGGATATATGTTAAATAGCGGTTTATATTATGCATACACAAACGAAATTCCAAAAAATATTTCCACTCAATGGTTTGATGTGAATGATAATTCGATTTCATTACCAATAAGAAACAATATTGACCCAACTAAAGATCCAGTGCAAATTGGGCAACCTGGAGATGATTTTGGTACAGCTGCACAACCAAGAAGTTCTAATGACCCTGCCTGGACAGTTACCGAAAATGGAGCTATTCATTTTGTAACTAGAGTAGATAATATAAATGTACATTATTATAAAAAAGCCAATGAAGCCAATTTTTCTAAAAATGCAGGTGGATTAATTCCAAACCCTAGTACTAGAGGCGAATTGTATAGCTATAAAAACCATGTTTTTATGGTAGAATTAATTGATGGAAAAGTAAATATTAAAACTACTTTAGAAGGTGAAAATAACTGGGAAATAATTTATACTGGTCAAGAAAGTAAATCATATCAACATTTTGATGCCTTTGTTGAAAATGATAAGTTGTATGTCTATTTAATGGAGAATACAGGCAATAACACTGTTGGAGTTGGAGATAAACGTCCTTTGTATTTTCAAGAGTTTACATTAGCTGAAACCACAGTTCAACAAGAACCAACACCTGTCTTAGTTATAGAAGCTGAAGATTTTACAACAGCCTCTAATGATATTGTTGTGGGTAGCAATAATTCAGCTTCAGGTGGTAGGTATATAGATTCTTTTAGGAGTAACCAATTTTTGGAATATAATTTTAATATAACTGATGCAGGTGATTATGATGTTGTTTTACACGTGGCAGTTAGAAATAGAGATGATTCTGTAATGGATGTAAAAATTAATGAACAACTTTATGAAAATTTTCTAGTAGTTAAAACCGGTGATTGGAATATTTATGAAGAAAACAAAATTGAGAATGTTAGCTTAAAACAAGGTGAAAATGTGATTAGACTTACGCAAAAACGTTCTTTATCTAGTGAGCCAGATAAGATTGAAATTTTCTCTAAAGCTAATTTAAGCACTAACAGTTTTAATACGCATGACATCACTCTTTACCCCAATCCAAGTACAGGTATTTTTAAGTTAAATACTTCAGTAGAAAATATTAAATATCAATTAATAAATTTACAAGGTAGAGTGCTACAAAAAGGAATGGTAAATAATAATAAACTTGACTTCTCTAGTTTAGCAAAAGGGATGTACTTAATAAGTTTAAATTATGAAAGTAATCGTACTTTAATTAAAAGAATTCTTATAGAATAATAAAAAGATCTTAAAAGATAAAACACCATCAACATTAGTGTAAATTGTTTGTTTTTCATTTTTTTATTAGTTCACTTCAAAAAGTATTTATGATTTTTTTGTAGAACTCAAAGCGACCTAACAGTGCAGGATAAGTAAATAAATTGTAATAAATACATTTGTTTGTATTCAAAACTATATTAGCATTGATTAAGTTCAGATTTATATACATTCTCTTGATTTTAACCTCATGTACAACTCAAAATACTTTTCTAAAAAAAGCAAAGAAAAGTAATATCAGTAATGAATATTTTATAGTATTAGAAGCTGAAAATACAGATTCTAATAAAGGTAAATGGCAAGTTGTAGAAGAATCAAATACGAACTATGTAAAAGGTGCTTCTCAAAGATCATACTTGGAGTTTATGGGTAATAAACCCATTACAGGTAAACCTAACTCACCTTTAGAGTATAAATTTATTGCTCCAAAATCAGGCAAATTTAAGCTGATGTTAATGACGAGTAAACGTCTTGAAGGACTAAGAAGCGATTGGTGTAATGATGCTTTTGTAAAACTAAAAGGAGATTTTGAGTCTGCTTCAAGTTTATCAACAGAAGATTTAAAAAAGAACATAAAATTTTTACAGGATGGAAATGATGAAGCTACAGAATTAAAATGGCATTGGGCATCTACTGCAGAAAAAGAAAGACATACCTATTATCAAATTGTATATAATCTTAAGGAAAAAGAAGAGTATACCCTAACTATTTCTGGAAGATCACAAAGATTTAGTGTGGATTATTTAGTTCTTTTTAATGTAGATAAAATTAGTGAGGAACAAGCAAAAACTATTTTTAAATTGTAAATACAATGCATATAAAATATATTTTAATTTTTATTTCGTCTGTATTGTTAGCTCAAAATCCAATCGTTCCAAATCAAGGTTTAAACGATCCTCACATTCATATTTTTAATGATACTGCTTATGTGTATGCTTCACATGATAAATCTATAAAAAACAAAAAGTTTATCATGGAAGATTGGTGGGTTTGGTCTTCTCCAGATTTAGTCAATTGGAAAAAAAGAAGTGTTTTAAATCCAAAAGATACGTATATAGGTGATAAAAATTTCACAAGATGTTGGGCAACTGATGTGGCATACAAAAATGGAAAATATTACTGGTATTTTTCTGAAGGAAATCAACAAACAGGTGTTGTTGTTGGGGATTCTCCTGTTGGACCTTGGACAGATCCTCTTGGAAAACCACTATTAACATCAGAATTGACACCAACAGACGAATATGATATGGCTGTTTTTGAAGAAAATGGAGAACATTATATCATTTTCGGAGTTTGGGAATATTACATTGCAAAACTAAATTATAATATGATTAGTTTGGCTGAAAAACCTAAAAAAATTATAATTAATAACCCTAGAGGACCATACAATCAAGATGGAAAAAATATAGAAAAACCTACAGATGATAAACCATTTGTACACAAAAACAATGGAAAATATTATTTGTCTTGGGGTTGTTTTTATGCTATGTCAGATAGTTTATATGGCCCTTATGATTATAAAGATTCTGTAATTAAACAAGAAAGTTTTGCTAAAGGATATGATAGTCCTACTTGGCCAAATGGATTTTTACAAGGAAGACATGGTTCTTTTTTTGAGTGGAATAATCAGTGGTATTACTCTTATTGTGATATTAGCCAAACAGGAAATCGTTACTTTAGAGATACGTTTATAAGTTACGTGCATTATAAAGAAAATGGCGAAATGGCAACCATAAGAGTTGATGGAGTTGGAGTAGCAAATTACAAGGCGAATCAAAAAATAGAAGCAGAAGATTTTTTTAAGGCAGAAGGAGTTAAAAAACAAGAATTAAATAATGGTTTTGTAATCAAAACCACAGATAATAAAAGTTATTTGAATTACACCAACGTAATTGATTTAGAAAACAAATCAAAACTAACGTTAAAGGCTAAAGCAGATAAAGGAGCGAAGTTTTCTATAAAGATTTTAAAAAATTCTTTGAACGGAGAACTATTAGGGTTTAAAACTTTTATAGCAAAAAATAGTATTGACAAATTTTCAGACATTACATTAAATTTAAAACAGTTAAACCAAACAGAAAATATTTATTTAACCATAGAACAATTAACCAATAATCAATTACAAATTGATTCATTTTCATTTTCAAAATAAAAACTACCAATGAAAAAACTATTTATTTTAATTTTATCAATAACACTTTTTTATGCTTGTGGAGAATTTTCATCAAAAAAAGATTATAAAGATGCATCTTTATCTATAGAAGAAAGAGTAGATGCTTTATTACCTCTACTATCTCTAGAAGAAAAAGTAGCACAAATGCGAATTTTTCATGCCAATATTGGTGCTAAACCAGATAAGGATGGAAATCTAAAACTATCTAATAGAGTTATAAAAAAATTAAAATTAGGTATTGCAGGTATTAAAAA